>ERZ761602.1954-NODE-1954-length-34765-cov-5.504696_pt1 | contig 34765 bp, 32 predicted proteins | sample MGYA00512165_ERZ761602 | MGnify/ENA primary metagenome ERZ761602 (study PRJEB28899, sample SAMN02445085) | bioreactor sludge metagenome | biome: EBPR sludge; isolation source: Thorneside wastewater treatment plant | place: Australia: Brisbane, Thorneside...
CCCTGTCGCGCCTTCCTCCGAGGTTTGGGGTACCAACGAGTTATGACGACACAGCGCGACGCGATCGTACGGCTCATTCCAAACCTCGACGCCTTCGGCCCCGGCGACCTTGTCGTCACCTCACCGATCGACGGTACCGAACTCGCCCGGCTCAAACCCAGTACATCCGAGGAGATCGACGCCGCGATCGCCCGCTCGGTCGAAGCATTTCATGCTTGGCGCGATGTCCCCGCGCCGCTACGCGGCGAACTCGTCCGCCGCTTCGGCGAAGTGCTCCGATCCCACAAGGAGGAGCTTGCGGTTCTCGTGACGCTTGAGTGCGGCAAGATTCTCGAGGAAGGGCGAGGCGAGGTTCAGGAGATGATCGACATCTGCGATTTCGCAGTCGGTCTCAGCCGCCAACTCTATGGTCTCACCATCGCGAGCGAGCGCCCCGAACACACGATGCAGGAGAACTGGCTCCCGCTGGGTCCGGTCGGCATCATCAGTGCCTTCAACTTCCCGGTCGCGGTGTGGGCCTGGAACGCGACGCTCGCGTGGGTGTGTGGCAATCCGTGCCTCTGGAAACCGAGCGAGAAAACCCCTTTGACCGCTCTCGCGTGTCAGGCGCTCTTTGAGAAAGCCGCTGCAGGGTTCGACGACGCTCCGTCGCACCTAAGTCAGGTGATCCTTGGCTACGCCGAGCAAGGCAATCAAATGGTCGAGGATCGCCGCGTACCCCTCATCAGCGCGACCGGCTCGACCCGAATGGGACGCACCGTCGGCCCGAAGGTGGCGGCCCGCTTCGGGCGCACCCTCCTCGAACTCGGCGGCAACAACGCCATCATCGTCACGCCCTCTGCCGATCTCTCGATTGCGATTCCGAGCATCCTGTTCGGTTCGGTCGGCACGGCCGGGCAGCGTTGCACCAGCACCCGCCGGGTGATCGTCCATCGCTCCCTGATCGATAAGGTCTTCGACACGCTTGCTTCGGCCTACGGCCAGATCGGAAGCGACAAAGTCGGCAATCCGCTCGACGCGGGAACATTGGTCGGCCCCCTGATCGACGAAGCCGCCTTTGAAGGCATGGAGCGTGCCCTCGAACGCGTGCGCGGGGTGGCGGATGCGATCGTTGGCGGTGGACGCGTCTTCGCCGACCGGTTTCCGCACGCGTTTTACGTCCATCCCGCCCTCGTCCGGCTCCCCCACCAGGTCGAGGCGATTCACGAAGAGACGTTCGCTCCCCTGACCTACGTGATCCCGTACGATACTTTGGACGAGGCGCTCGCGATGCACAACGAGGTGCCCCAGGGTCTGAGTTCGGCGATCATGACGACCGATGTGCGCGAAGCCGAAGCCTTCAAGCGGCACAGTGACTGCGGCATCGCCAATGTGAACATCGGCACCAGCGGTGCCGAAATCGGCGGCGCATTCGGTGGCGAGAAGGAAACCGGTGGAGGTCGCGAATCCGGCTCCGACTCGTGGAAGGCGTACATGCGTCGCCAAACCAGCACCACCTACTACGGCCGAAGTCGACCCGCCCTTGCCCAAGGCATCCGCTTCGACCTCTGAGCGCATCGCGACTGGACCCTCCCCGCCCTTCGTCGAAGAGGGCGGGACCGAACCCACTCGAAGTGGATCGAGTTACATCGAGTTCAAGGTGATCGTGACGGTCGTCAAGTTGTCGATGCGGTTGACCTGAATGAAGACCGGCTTGCCGCCCAGTTTGCTGTTCAGGATCGCCAGATCGGGAGTGATCGTCTCCGATTCGACGCGGACTTTGCCTTTGTAGAAGGCCACGACCTTGTCGACTCCGTCGGGAGTCGTCCGAACCGAGGTCAAGTACTCCTGACCACCCTGCTTGAGTCGTGTGCTCTGCCGCGTGTCGGTGCTTCCCGGGTAGAACGGAAGCCCGAGATCCTCCTCGCCGATGCGGGTTCCCGCATCGAGCGACATCTCCTTGCCGTCGGCCGTCCGCACCGTGGTTTGCTTGCCGTCCTGGCTCGCGACATAGGTACCGCCTTGGGTTTTGACCGTGACCTCACCGGTCTTGTCGTTCACCGTGACTTGATTGCCGTCGGCGTCGCGGTACGCGGTCCGTTCTCCGCATCCGACCACAAGCGCGCTCAGGACGAGCGCGACCAAGAGAAACCTTGCGCCGTTCATGGTCCTATTCTCGGCTCCCGCCGCTCTGTCTCCATCGGGACCGTGATACGCGTGAATTCCGGGCCGCTTCAGGCTTCCTGCATCAGTCCTTTTTCAGGGCCTCGACCGCCTTCTTCACGACCGGGTCTTCGTCGCCCTGGGCGGTGCCGACCACTTCGATATCCGGCGCGAGCGGGTTCTTCTCGAGGCGCATACCCTTGGCGGTGACGTAGTCGCTGACCGGGTACTGAACGCTGAAGCCGTGGGGCAGACGCCCATAGGTGCTCGCGAGGACCGCGCCGGCCGACTTGGAGCCGAGAAGAATCGCGCTCCGGCTCTCGCGAAGCGCCGCGGCCGTAATCTCCGAGGCGGAGCCGCTACCCCGATTGATCAGCACCGCGATTTTGCCGGCGTAAGGCTCCACCGCGCGCTTCCGGGTCTTCGTCTTGTTCGGCGCCCACTCGGCGATTTTCACCGGATCCAGAGGACCTTCTGGCATCGCCTTCAGATAATCGTCGACCGTGCGGCGACTCAAGAACGTACCGTAGGGTGTGCCGTCGGGCATCAGGAGGCTCAACAGGTGATTCAGGTTGTTGACCGCCCCACCGCCGTTCGACCGCAGATCGAGGATCAGGTACTTCGATTTCGCCGCTTCCTTGAGGAGCGTCTCGACGTTCTCTCGCCCGTATCCGGCACTGAATGTGAAGACTTTCAGGCAGGCGACGTCCGGATCGGGATAGGTCAGTGTCTCTTTGCGGACCGTCGAGTAGACCTTGCGCTCGACCTCGATCGTCTTGACTTCACCCGACGCCTTTTTCACTTCAAGCGTCAGTTTCGCCCCCGCGTCGCCCTCGAGTGCAGTCGACGTATCCGGCTTCGCTCCGTTGACTTTGGTGATGACGTCTCCGGCTTCAAGGCCTACCTCCTTGGCCGGCCCTTGCGGCGCGACGCCTCGAACCCGCAAGCCTTCGTCGGCACGCTCCGTGGTGACTCCGACGCCGGTCGCCGTCGTCTGGCCGCGTCGCGAAGTCGCCCGTGGGGTTGCCAGTCGGATGTGACTCAGGCCGAACTCCCTGAGCGATCGATTGACCTGGGAGGCGAAGATTTCGACGGTGTTCGCCCGCTCGATGGCCTCCTTCTGTTTTTCGACGAACTCGCTCCACTTCTTGAAGTCGATTCCCGGCACGAAAGCCCGGGTCTCGAGGACGTTCTTAAGACCGTCGAGCACTTCCTTCTTCTGGTCGGCCGTGAGGTCTTGGGCCGCGACGAATCCAGCGACGAGAACGAAAGACGCGGCAAGGGTGCCACGAAGCCAGCGAGCCACCATGTTCGGGACTACGTTACCCTCTCATTCCCGGGTTCCCGACAAGGCTCCATAATCGGTGACCATGGTTCCGTCTCGCGAGGCCTTCCTGGACGCGGCCCAAGGTCGCCGCATGCCGATCGTGCACGATTTGCTCGGCGACATCGAAACGCCCCTGAGCGCGTACTGGAAGCTCGCGCACGATGAACCGGAGAGCTTCCTCCTCGAAAGCGTGACCGGAGGCGAGCAGGTGGGTCGGTACAGCGTCCTCGGAGTTCGCCCCCGCGTGCTCGTACGAACCCGTGGACGGCATGTGTCGATTCGCCGCTCAGAGGCACCGCCAGAAGAACAGGTATTACCCGACGGGAAGGACCCTCTGCACATCCTGGAAGGCTTGATGGGCGACCCCCCGCGCGAGGTGGAGGGAATGCCGAAGTTCATCGGCGGAGCCGTCGGCTTCCTCGCCTACGACCTCGTGCGGTTTTTCGAGCGCCTCCCCGACAACACGGAATCCGACGTCCCGGTCGATGATCTCGCCATGATGCTCACCGGCGCCGTCGTGGTCTTCGATCATGCCAAGAACGCGATCCGCGTCATCGCTTTGGCCGAAGGGACGAGCGACGGGTACGAACGGGCCAGGGCGGAGATCGATCGGATCGTCGCTCGTCTCCGGGGCCCCCTGCCGTCGCTCCCGTCGGAGAGCTTCGAGTCTTCTCCCGTCGTCGCCAACGTCACCCAGGACCGGTACGAAGCGATGGTGCGGGCGGCGATCGACGCTATTGCCGCCGGTGACGGCATTCAAGTGGTGCTGTCGCAACGGTTCGCGACCCCGATTCCCGCCCACCCGCTTACGGTATATCGCGCGCTTCGATCCGAGAACCCGTCGCCGTACATGTACCTTCTTCGCCTTGACGACCTCGACGTCATCGGGGCCTCGCCCGAACTGCTGGTCGGACTCGAAGGCCGCCGAGCGCGGGTGCGCCCGATCGCGGGCACACGGCCCCGGGGTTGGGATGCCAACGAAGATCGCCGCCTCGAGACCGAACTGCTCGCCGATGAGAAAGAGCGCGCGGAACATGTGATGCTCGTCGACCTGGGACGCAACGACCTTGGTCGTGTCTGCGACTACGGCTCGGTGCGGCTCAACGAGCTGATGGTGGTCGAGCGATACAGCCATGTGATGCACATCGTCAGCGACGTCGACGGTCGTCTGCGAGACGGTCTCACCGCCTTCGATCTCGTCCGTGCGTCCTTTCCGGCCGGGACGGTCTCCGGTGCCCCCAAAGTCCGCGCGATGGAGATCATCGACGAACTCGAGCCGACGCGGCGGGGTCTCTACGCCGGAGCCGTCGGCTACTTCGGTGCCAACGGCGACGCCGATCTCGCGATCGCGATCCGGACGGTGGTCCTGAAAAACGGGGTCGGCTACGTCCAAGCCGGTGCCGGCGTCGTGTACGACTCCGATCCAACCAAGGAGTACGAAGAGTGCCGAAACAAGGCACGCGCCGTGCTTCGGGCGATCGAGCGCGCCCACCGCGGTCTCGCCGACGCGACCGCCTGAAATGAAAGAGACCCCGGGGCAGAGGTCCGGGGCCTTCCTTCTTCGATTCCGGCCTTATCGGCCGGGGTTCACGCGGATATCGCCCTCTCGGACGTTGCCCGCGAAGGTGAACACGTTGGCGCGTTCCGGTGTCGAGAAGACGATCCGGATGGTGTCTGGATCACCCGCCCGACCAGGCGTGCGGCGATCCTGAACGCGAACCGCGACCCGGCCTTCGATTCGGCGGGTTACGGTACCCTCGACGCGGGTGAGTACCGCCGCTCCAGTGAACTCACAGACCCGATTCGCGGCGAACCCAAGCTCCCGAATCTGACCCATGCGGATCTCCCAGGAGTTCGGCGCGTTGCCGCGTTGGACGGTCTTGGAGTAGAAGCGGCCGACGTTGACCGGATCCTGACTGGAGCGCTTCACGACCTCGAAGTCGAAGACCGTGTTCCGGTTTTCGACCGTCGAGGCGCCACGACCCACAGCGTGGGGGTTGGTGTTCTGCGCGGTGGCGACACCGAAGACGAGCAGGGCGACTCCTGCAATCAAACGAACTCTCATTGAACACACCTCAATCTCCACCGATTCGACGGAGTTAGAGCCTTTGACGACCGATCCCGTTCCTTTGTTCACTGCTCGTTGCGAAAGGTGCGCAACGGGCGGATTTCAAGGCACAGTTCAGGTTCAGTCACGAACGCGCCCCTGTATCACAGCGTCTTAACGTAGTATCTGGACAATGTGCCAAGGCAACGCAGGACACCGGGTCGAGAACTCCCTCGGGAGTGGGAACCGGACCTTCGTGAGCTTCGAGGGTCGGCTCGAACTCCAGTGATCCGGCTGGCCGCCGAAAATAGGTTCTGGAGATGTCAGCAGGGCTCCCGCCCGATCTGACCCCGGCAAACGTGAGGTGTTTGCACCAAAGATCGCCGGGGACATCAAGTCGAAGGACCGATTGTGGAACGACATGGTTAGGCGGCAAGTCAAAAAATCGAAGATGGGGTGGGTTCATGGCAATGCCTAGCATATCAAGATCGGAAATGGGTCCTCGCGGGGTACGTCTCACGCCGACGGAAGTCAAGGTTTTGAGCCTGATTGCGCAAGGTCACTCAAGCAAAGAAGCAGCAGAGAAGCTCGTCGTGTCGAAGCGAACGGTGGATTTCCACCTCGCCAACATCTACGACAAGCTCCAAGTCAACAACCGAGTCCAAGCGCTTCGCATGGCGACGCGACTGGGTCTCATTCCGTTCGAGCCGATTTTCGGCCACGGGAACGGGGAAGCGTAACAGCGTCGGGGGAACGTCACACTTCCATCGACCCCGCACGGCACCGCCGGGCGGGGTTCCGCTTTTTTGTGGAGCTACAATTCCACCGTGTCCAGGCTTCGGCAGCTCGGAACCGCTCTCCTCGATGCCGTCTTTCCTAGGCGGTGCGGGTTGTGCGGATTGCTGGGGCCAGATGCCCTGTGTGACGTCTGCGGAGCGGACTTCGTACCTCTGGACACCACTCCCGTCCGGCTCTCGGGTGGTCCGCTGGACGCCCGACTCTGCGCCTATCGCTACCGGGGGCGCGCTGCCCAGGCCGTGCGACGACTCAAATATCAGCGCGTCACGTCCCTGGCCGATCCGATGGCTCGCCGACTCGCCGAGCACGCTCGGAACTTCGAAGCCGACCTGCTCGTCCCGGTCCCCATTCACTGGAGCCGGCTTCACTATCGCGGTTTCAACCAATCCGAGCGATTGGCCGAAGCGGTCGAGACGGTTCCGCTCGCCCCCGGCGCTCTGCGGCGCATTCGAGCGACACGACCCCAAGTGGGCCTGGACCGGGCTCAGCGCCTCGGCAATCTTCGTGGCGCGTTCCGCGCCTCGCCCGAGGTCGAGGGGACGCGGGTCCTTCTCCTCGACGACGTAATGACGAGCGGTGGCACGGCCTTGGAGTGTGCCCGAGCCCTGAAGGAGGGCGGTGCACGATCCGTGATGCTCCTCGCCTTCGCATCATGGGGTCCGGACGAACCCGATTGGGCCGCTCCCTAAGCCACAATGCTTCGATGCGCTCGGTTCGACTCATCCCGTGTCTGGATATCCGAGACGGACGCGTCGTCAAGGGCGTCCAGTTCGTCGGGCTGCGGGATGCCGGCGACCCGGTGGAACTCGGTCGGTTTTACGATGCCGAAGGTGCCGATGAACTCGTCTTCCTCGATATCACCGCATCCAGCGACGCCCGGGCACCCGTCATCGACCTCGCCGCAAGGGTGGCCGACGAGGTGTTCATCCCCTTCGCCGTCGGCGGCGGTATTCGTGATCTCAGCACGATGCGGGAAGTACTCCTTGCGGGCGCGGACAAGGTATGCCTGAACTCGGCGGCCGTGGCGCACCCACCTCTCATCGCGGAGGGGGCCGAACGGTTCGGGTCTCAATGCATCGTCGTCGCGATCGACGCGAAGCGCAGCGACGGCAAGTGGGAGGTGTGGACCCACGGCGGCCGACGCCCCACCGGCTTGGACGTGATCGGGTGGGCGCGAGAGGTCGAGCGGCGAGGCGCCGGTGAGGTCCTGCTCACGAGCATGGATCAGGACGGCGCGCGAACCGGCTACGACCTGGAGCTGACCCGAGCGGTGGCCGACGCGATCGCGATCCCGACGATCGCCAGCGGCGGCGCGGGATGCGGCGAACACCTCGTCGATGCAGTTCGGAAAGGGCAAGCCGATGCCGTCCTCCTGGCAGGAATCCTCCATGACGGAGTGACGCGCATCGGGCCGCTCAAGGATGAATTGGCGGCAGCGGGTTTGCCGATTCGAAGGCTCGTGCGGCCCTGAGCACGGCCTCGACCTCGACCGCGGCGACGTCATAGCCATCGCCTGGAGTCAGCACCGTGAGGTCGGCGGCCGGCGGAGCCCAGAGACGGTGGATTCCGTGGCGGAACAAACCGACGATCGGGGCGTCGACCGCGGCCGCGACATGGAGAATGCCGTTGTCGATCGTGATCACGCGGTCGGCCAAGCTCAAGGCCCCGGCCACCTCGGGCAACGTGAGCCGGCCACGCAAGTCGATGAGGCCCGCTTCCGCGATCAGGCTCTCCTCGGCGTCCGCACCCTTCCAGTGCTCCCGCTGACGTTCGGGCGCGGCTCCGAGGAGGCCGATCGGTCCTCCTAGTTCTCGCGCCAGTTGGACCCACTTCTCGCTTGGCCACAGCTTGGACGGAAGGCTTGCCGCCGTGGCGATGAGCGTCCGCGGGACGTCGAATGGCGGCGGATCGACCGGGACCTGGTATCGAGGAATAGGCCCGTCGAGGTATGCGAGGCGGCAGAAGATCTCGCCGATGAACCCAGACGACAGGTACGGGTAGCGGTCCTTGAGGTCGGGCGCGACCCATCCCTTGTCCGCCCAGAGACGACCACGATCGTTATCAGGCCATGCTAAGTCTCCGCGCCCCCGCGCGTCGATGCACGGGCCGCAAACCGATCCGTCCGGCGCGGCGATCAGGCCGGTCACGGTCTTGCCCCAACCGGTGCTTTCGAGATTCAAGACGAGGTCGAACTCGGGCTTCAGGAGGGGGGCAAGCTCGCTAGGCGCGTGTCCCAGCCATTCGCGAACCTCGTCCACAAACGGCAGCCGAGGCGCGGCATCGGCCACCCGAGGTCCTGTCCAGGCGACGAGACGTGCGCCCGGATAAGCGGCTCGAAGCGCCTGGAGCACCACGGTTGAGAGGACGAAGTTGCCGAGAGCGTCGTTGGCCACGACGGCGATCGCCGCATCCGGGGCAAGCGGTTCGCCGCAATACGCCTTCACAAGGACGAGTGTAGCGGATCGCGAACTCCTATCCCATGTCCGAGCCGCCTGAGACTCAGCCTAAGATCCCTCCGACGGTCTGGCGCCTCGGCTGGGTGAGCTTCTTCGCGGACGTCTCGTCGGAGATGGTCTACCCGCTGATCCCGGCGTTCCTGAACGGAGTGCTCCGCGCCCCGGCTCAGGCCCTCGGAATCGTCGAGGGCGTCGCCGAAGGGATCGTCAGCGTCATGAAAGGCTGGTCGGGCATCCACACCGACCGAAAGGGCGAGCGGTTGCCGACGGTGAAGCTCGGTTACACACTCAGCGCGATCGGCAAACCTCTCTTGGCCGTTGCCACGGTCTGGCCGGTCGTGCTGCTCGGCCGAGGCGTGGATCGCCTCGGAAAGGGCATTCGAGGCACGGCCCGCGACGCGCTTCTCACCGATGTGATTCCCCCCGGGATTCGTGGCCGTGCCTTCGGGCTCCATCGCGCCCTCGACACCGCCGGGGCCCTCGTCGGCGTGCTGATCGCCGCGATGCTGATGCTGGCGATGCCGGGCGCGTACCGGACGGTCTTCGTGCTCGCGGCCGTGCCGGGATTTTTGGCCGTCGCCCTGCTATTCACGGTCCGCGAACGTGAGCCCCCACCGGCGGCAAACGCTGCGAACCGACAGAAGGTGCCCTGGCGGACGTTTCCGCGCGCCTTTTGGGTGATGGTGGGGCTCAGTCTGCTCTTCGGATTGGCGAATTCGAGCGACACGTTCCTGTTGCTTCGGGCCAGCGAGTTGGGACTCTCCGAAGCCCAGGTCGTCGGGACCTACGCCCTCTACAACGTGATGTACATGCTCGTCTCGTACCCGGCCGGGATCTTGAGTGATCGCCTCGGAAGATGGCTGATGATCGGGCTCGGATGGGCGCTGTACGCCGCGGTCTACGGAGGATTCGCTTTCACGGGGCCGGGGGGCTTGATCCCATTGTTCGCGCTCTACGGGGTGTACATCGGGCTGACCAAGGGGGTCAGCGTCGCTCTCGTCGCCGATCATGCGCCGAAGGAGTGGCGCGGTAGTGCGATGGGAATCTACTTCATGACCTCAGGAGGAGTGACCCTCGCGGCGAATGCGGTGACCGGAGTCCTGTGGGACCGAGTCGGGTACCAGGCCGCCCTTCTTACCTGCGCCGGAATCGCCGCCGTGGCCGTCCTGGGCATTCCGCTCGCCCTCCGGACCCGCCGGAACCCCGATTGAAAACACCACCTGGATCAGGTAGCATGAGTCGCTGCCCCCGGCGGGTTGGAGATCTGAAAAATGCCCTTGAAGGTTCTAGTCTGCGACGACGAGCGACATATCGTGCGCCTGATCCAAGTCAACTTGGAGCGACAAGGCTACACCGTGGTAACCGCGTTCGACGGGAAGGAGGGCCTGGAGAAGGTTCGCTCCGAGAAGCCGGACCTGGTCGTCCTTGACGTGATGATGCCCTACATGGACGGCTTCGAAGTCCTGAAATCCCTCCGCCGAGAGCCCGAAACGGAAAGTCTCCCGGTAATCATGCTCACCGCCAAAGCCCAGGACAAGGACGTGTTCGAGGGTTATCACTACGGTGCCGATATGTACCTGACCAAGCCGTTCAACCCCAGCGAGCTGGTCACGTTCGTCAAACGCATCGCTCAGGGCGGTAGCAGCGACGGTGGCCCCAAGCGCTACGACCTGTAGTCGCACCCAAGACCTGACCTTCTCTCCGGTCGCGTGCTAGAATCCACGTGATTTCGGGCACAGCGTCGTGCGCCACACCCCTGGAGGAACGATGTCCTTGCGTGTACTCATCGCCGACGACGACCCCATCATTCGACTCGACCTGAAGCAGATGCTCGAGTCGCTCGGCTATCAGGTGATCGCCGAAGCCGGTGACGGCCGAGAAGCGGTGGAAGCCGCCCGGACCGCTCGCCCCGACCTGTGCGTCCTCGATATCCGGATGCCGGTCATGGACGGCATCGATGCCGCCGCCACCCTCGCTGACGAGCAGATCGCGCCGACCGTCATCCTGACCGCGTACAGCGACCGGGAGCTCATCGACCGAGCCCGGGAGGCCGGCGTCTTCGGCTATCTCGTCAAGCCGTTCAAGCCGAGCGACCTCAGCCCGGCGATCGAAGTCGCCCGAGCTCGTTTCGAACAGGGCATTCAACTCGCGAAGGAGATCGAGTCGCTTACCGATCGGCTCGAAGCCCGAAAGATCGTCGAGAAAGCCAAGGGCGTCCTCATGGAGGATCTCGGCATTCCCGAAGCGGAGGCGTTCCGCAAGATCCAGACGCAATCGATGAACCTGCGCAAATCGATGCGTGAGGTCGCCGAAGCCATCCTCCTCGCCAGGGACGTGCAAGGCGTCAAGGGATGAGCGAGGCTGCGGCGAAGGCTCTCGACGCCGCGGACTCCCTCGCCCGTTACCGCAGCCGGTTCGCCCTTCCCGAAGGCACCGCCTACCTCAAGGGCAACAGCCTCGGGGCGATGCCGCTTCCCGTCGACGACACCGTCCGCACGATCCTCGATCAGTGGCGGACACGGCAGGTCCGAGCGTGGAACGAGGGCTGGTACGACCTTTCGCGCCGGCTCGGCGCGAAAGTCGCGTCCCTTCTCGGTGTCGAAGCCGACGAGGTGATCATCGGCGAATCGACCACGATCGCCTGGCACAAGCTCTGCTCGGCAGCCCTTGAGGCCCAGCCCGGCCGCGAGGAGATCGTCACCGACGACCTCAACTTCCCTTCCGACCTCTACGCCCTCCAAGGCCTTGCCCGGCAGCGCGGCGCGCGTCTGAAAGTCGTACCAAGCAACGGGATCGCACTTCCCCCGGAGGGTATCGCCTCGGCCCTCACCGACGAAAGCGGCGTTCTCGCCCTCAGCCACACCGCGTATCGGTCTGCGTACGTTCACGACCTGGAGACCGTCCAGACCCTCGCCCGACGGCGCGGGATCCTGACGGTGTGGGACCTCAGTCATTCGTTCGGCGTGATGCCGATTCCCCTTCGCGAGGCGCACGCGGACATGGCCGCCGGATGCCTCTACAAGTATGCGAGTGGAGGTCCGGGCGCGCCCGCCTTCTTGTATGTGCGCCGGGACCTCCAGGATCGGCTCGCCAACCCGCTTCAAGGCTGGTTCGGTCACGCCGCCCCGTTCGAGTTCGAAGAAACCTACCGGCCTGCGGAGGGTATCGCCCGATTCCTGACCGGCACGCCGCCGATTGTCTCCCTCGCCGCGATCGAACCCGGAGTGGACCTCCTCGCTGAAGCCGGTATCGAGGCGATCCGCGAGAAGTCGATGGCCCTCACCCGCTATGCGGTGGACCAGTACGACGCCCTGCCCGACGCTGGCGAGCTCGCCTTAGCCACGCCCCGCGACCCGGAGCAACGAGGCGCCCATATCGCCTTCACCCATCCTGAGGCGTTCGCCCTGAGCCGGGCCTTGATCGCCGAGGACATCGTCGTCGACTTCCGCGCCCCCGACCTCCTGCGAATGGGGTTCGCCCCGCTGACGACGCGCTTCCACGATGTCTTGCGGGCGATGGACCGGCTTGCCTCGATGCTCGCCTCGGGCGAGCATCGTTCGATTCAGGTCGACCGCCCCGCCGTCACCTAGCTCCGCTCGGGCGGACTTAGTCGGTCTGGACATAGAGGATCCGGCACCGGCGGCTCGGTGGAGCAGGGCGATGCTCGTGAGGGATGGTGCGGTCAAACGTGACCGCGTCGCCGGTTCGAAGGACGTGCACCCGGTCCCCGATTTGGAAACGGAGTGACCCCTCGAGAACGTAGATCAGCCCTTCTCCGCTTGTCTGCGAAGCTCGTCCACTCGTTCCGTAAACCTCGAACACCGCCGCTCGAAGGGTGCCTTGCTCGCGGGTACAGGAAAGGCGATGGAAGAACTGTTGCGCCAGGCCTGCTAGGCCAAGTTTCCGTCGCACCGCATCGTCCTGTACCGCCTCGGTCACGGAGACGCTTGACGGACGTTCGACATCTTCCACGTCGAGTCGGATCCAGACCACGTCCCGACCGTCATGAAACGAAGCCGGCTCGTCGCGTACGGCACCATCAGGCAGCACGGGCAGGACCCCGTAGACCGTCGAGATGCGCTGCCGGGACCGTTCCCGGACGGGGCGTCCCTGTTCCAAGGCGAGGACCGTGTTCTTATCGACCTTTGCCCTCGCCGCGACCTCCCGAATCGAGAGTTTGGCGTTACGCCGAATCCCCTTCAGGCGTTGGCCGAACGCGATCAGGTCCGAACGAATTGGATCGATTTCAGACATACGGAGGATTTTGTCTGAAGTCGTTCCAAAAGCGATAGGTTGTGGCAACAAAACCGGTGGAGTATGAGAGGGTCTGACCAAGACTCCAGGTGCTCTATGAAACGTACTCTCTCACTCTCTGCTCTGACCCTGGCTTGCTGTTGCGCGGCAACGGCACAAGTGGCGTATCGGATGCACGATCTTGGACTCGTTCCTGGTGCGACCACCGCTTCCACCAGCGGAATCAACAATTTGAACCAGCTGATCTTCTCCGGCCGGTATGCCTATGCGTGGCCTTCTGGCATTTGGGCCGAAGTTCCGCGCCCGGTCGGTTACACCGGCGCGCTCGGTATGTCTGCCATCAATCAGCAAGGATTCATGACGGGCTTCGCCCGCACGAGCGGGAGCACGAACGCGAACGATCGCGCCGCGCTCTACGACCCGATCAACGGCACGACGATCGGACTCGGCTTGCTCCCAGGCGGCACGCGATCGAACGGATTTGGGCTGAACGACTCCAACATCGTCGTCGGGAGCGCCAGAACCAGTTCGACGGCGAGCAGTGAGGCGGCGGCGCTGTTCGACGGGACCAACGTCATCAACTTGGCGGCGAATGGATTTGAGCCCGGAAACAACTCGCAAGCTCGGGGAATCAACAACGCCGGTGTGATCGTCGGATTCGGCAGGTTGTCGGGTCAGTCGTACGATCAACCGCTCATCTTCGACGGATGGGGCAATGCGACGGCTCTCGGCTTGCTGCCGGACCATCTCGGAGGCCGGCTCTACGATATCAACAACGTAGGGCAGGCGGTGGGTTATACGGCCATGGTGACGGCGGATACGCGCCGAGCCGTCCTCTACGGCGCCGGAAACTCGACCCCGGTAGAACTGGAGCGGCCCGCGAGTATCGATGGGAGCACCATCGCGACCCACGTCAACGAGAATGGCGATGCGATCGGAACCGGCGTCGTGAACGGGGTCGAGGGCCGCGGGCTTGCTTGGATCGATGGAACCGGCTACGATCTGAACCTGGTCACGATCAATCCAGTGCCCGACTTCTACATCGACACCGTCTCCGGCATCAATGACTCGGGCTACATCTCGGGTCGCATCCGCAACGTCGCGGGCGATCAGTTTCGGGCCATTCTTCTCGAGCCGCTACCCCTGATCCGTGGCACGATCACCCTGAGCAGCTACGTCGGCGATCCTGTCGCTCGACCGGTGACCTTCGAGATCTCAGACGGTACCAACGTATTGGATGCCGCCACCGTCAACCTCGATGGAGCGGGCAACTACTTCTTCAACTCGACGGTCTCTCCCGGCGCCTACGACGTCTTCGTCAAAGGTTCATCGTGGCTTCGCAAGAGGATCGGGTCGGTCGTCGTGACGCTCACGGGGGCGACTGTCTCGACGAACTTGGACTACAACGGAGACCTTGATAACAACAACGTGATCGACTCCGATGACTTCGACCTCTTGGTCGGCGACTTCGGGGGTAGTGGTGCGGGAGATGTCGACGGAAGCGGATCGACCGATTCGGATGACTTCGACATCCTCATTGCCAACTTCGGGCTCGGCGGCGACTAGCTCACTCCAACTGAAGCGGCGTCACCGGACGCCGCTTTTCTTTTGTGTCCAGATCCCGCCAGGGGTTTCAGATCCTCGTCTGAACTTTGGCGGCTTGGCTGACTCGTTCACCCATCGTCGGGGGCGCTACGCCTCGTTTTGGTACTCCGTCAGGATCGCATCCGGTTCCCCTTGGCGCACGACTTTGCCACTTCGCAGCCAAACGCACCGATCGGCGATCTTCCGGACCGAGTCGAGGTTGTGAGACACGAACAGGATCGTGCCCCCACTGCACCGGAACTCCTCGATGTACTGGTAACACTTCTGCTCGAACGCGAAATCGCCGACCGCGAGCACCTCGTCGACGATCAAGATCTCGGCATCGACATGGACCGCAACGGAGAAGCCCAGGCGCGCCATCATACCGCTTGAATACGTGCGTACCGGGGAGTCGATGTGGTGTTCGAGCTCGGCGAACGCAACGATCGCGTCCATCCGCTCGGCGACTTGCTTGCGAGTGAGCCCGAGAATCACCCCGTTGAAGACGACGTTCTCCAGTCCCGTCAGATCCGGATGGAATCCAGCCCCGAGTTCGAGAAGGGGGGCGATCCGACCCCGCACGACCACCTCCCCGGACGTCGGCTTGTAGACCCGGGCGAGCAGGGACAGGAGCGTGCTCTTGCCCGCGCCATTGCGGCCGACAAGCGCGACGCACTCTCCGGGGTTCACCTGGAGTTCGATGCCGTCGAGGGCGACGAACCGCTCGACCTGGCGGCGACGCCACCAGAGGAGGGCGGTCTTGATCGACCCCGCCCCGCTGTGACTGAGCATGAACTCCTTGCGGACATTCCTCAGCGCGATCATCGGCTGTTCGGCGCGCATGACGGGCGTATCGTGACACAACCCGGCGCTTCGGGTTCGCGGCACGAAAACTCGGGTAAACGTAACCCCGATGCTCACGGTCGATGCGATCAACGTGTACTACGGCGCGATTCACGCTCTCAATGACGTGAGCCTCGAGGTTCAACAGGGCGAAATCGTTTCGATCATCGGATCCAACGGTGCCGGCAAGAGCACGCTGCTGCGAACGATCAGCGGGCTGCTCCGACCGCGTACCGGCACGATCTCCTTCCTCGGCACTTCGCTGCCCGACGTGAGTCCAGACCACATCGTGCGACTCGGCATCAGCCATTCTCCGGAAGGACGCCGGATCTTCACGAACATGTCGGTGATGGAGAACCTCCAGCTCGGTGCGTTCATCCGACGGGACGGCGAGATCCAGAAGGACATGGATATGGTCATGGGCCGGTTTCCGCGCCTTCGTGAACGGATCAAGCAGAGCGCCGGCACGCTCTCGGGCGGCGAGCAGCAGATGCTCGCGATCGGGCGCGCGCTCATGTCTCGGCCCAAGGTCGTCTTGCTCGATGAACCTTCGCTCGGCCTGGCACCAAACCTCGTGACCGAGATCTTCAACATCATTCTCGATATCAACAAGGACGGGGTCACCGTCGTCGTCGTCGAGCAGAACGCACATCGCGCCCTCGAGATCGCCCACCGCGCGTACGTTCTCGAAACCGGGACGATCGTGTTGAGCGGGGCGGGCAAGGACCTCCTCCACAATCCCAAGGTCAAAGAGGCCTACCTTGGCGGCTAAGAGCCCCCCGAAGGGCCTGCGCCTCGAAAAGCTCCAGCCCGGCCACATTCCTGCGATCCTCGAGATCGAGAAGCACGCCAACGCCGCACCTTGGTCCGAGCGCAGTTTCGAGAACGAGCTCACCCACGAGCATGGAGTCTTTCTCGTGGCCTTCATCGGCGCGGATCTCGTCGGCTATGCCGGGATGTGGTTGGTCGTCGATGAGGCCCACATCACGACCGTCGCCGTCGACCCCGAGTTCCGACGGCAAGGCATCGCGCGGCGACTCATGGTTGAACTCCTCGCACGGGCGCACGACGCCGGAATGCTCGGGGCGACCCTCGAAGTTCGGGCCGGCAACGAAGCCGCGATCGGCCTGTACGAAGCGCTCGGATTCGTGAGATCTGCCGTGCGCAGGCGCTACTACCCCGACAATAAGGAAGACGCGGTCGTCATGTGGCTCTACGATCTGGAGCGGGCGCTGCCTTGATCCTCGCTATCGAGTCGAGTTGCGACGAAACCAGCGCCGCTCTCGTCGAGGGGGCGCGCGTGCTCGCCAACATCGTCAGCAGCCAGGTCGACCTCCACCGCCAGTGGGGCGGTGTCGTCCCCGAAGCCGCAGCTCGCGCCCACGTCGAGGCGATCGTGCCCGTCGTTGCCGAGGCGTTCGCTCTTGCCGCCCGCAGCCCGGCCGATGTTCGTGCGGTCGCGGCGACCAACCGCCCGGGCTTGGTCGGCGCGTTGGCCGTGGGAGTCGCGGCGGCGAAGGCCTGGGCCTACGCGCTCGGCGTGCCGATTCTGGGCGTCCACCATCTTGAGGGGCACATCCTGAGCCCGCTCGCCCAACTCGGCGACCAACCCGTCGCGGTGCCCTTCCCCCATCTCAGCCTGATCGTCTCTGGCGGCCACACCGAGGTCGTCGATGTCGAGGCTCCTGGCCGATATCGCCTGCTCAGCGAAACGATCGACGACGCGGCAGGCGAGGCGTTCGACAAGTCGGCTCGGCTCTTGGGACTCGGGTATCCCGGGGGCCGCGCCATCCAGGAGGCTGCCGTCGGCGGGCGCAGCGACCGCTATCGGCTCCCCCGCGCGCTCGCTGACGACCCGTTCCGGTTCTCTTTCAGCGGCCTCAAGACCGCGGTCTTGAGGCTTGTCGAAACTGAGGGAGATCGGTTGTCGGTTCCCGACGCCGCGGCATCGATTCAGGCCGCCATCGTCGACGTCCTCGTCGAAAAGTCGACTCGGCTCATTGAGCAGACCGATCGTGCCGCCCTCACTCTTGTCGGCGGTGTCGCGGCCAACCGCGCACTCCGCGAAGCCCTGGCCGATCGCTGTCGGAAGGTGGGGACCCGGTTTGTGACTCCTGCGCCGGAACTCTGCACCGACAATGCCGCGATGATCGGAATTGCTGCCTCACTCCGCTGGGGGAACGGGGATGCCGACGACCTGCTTCTCGATGTGACGAGCAGTGCGCCCTTGCCGGCGTGGAGCTGAACCCCGTGTGTTTTCTGGGACCATGGTCCTATTACGATAACGCAAGGACCGTTTCGGGAGTCATACAAAGCGAACCACTCGACACGCAAGGACAATGAGCTGAGCGGCGACAGGTTCACCCGACAACAGAACCAGTCCACCAGAGACAAAACAGAACAGACGAACAAACACCTCTCGGGCAGTACCTGATCTCTCCCTACTGCCCGAATTTTTTTGCCTTCCGGGACCGTCAGGCGGGCACCGGCACCCGGCGAGCCTCGCGCACCCGATCGATGGCCGACTGCTCGACTGCACGCTCGAACGAACGGAAGCCGGCCAATGAGAAACCGTGCTTCTTCGCCCAGATCAAGGTCTCCTGGACCTGATCGACCCCGACGTCCTTGCCGAGCGTGTAGTCCCCCGTTCGGTGCTCGAGAGCCAGCATCATGGTTTCGCTCATGCACGCATAGGCCGTGTGGGCCGGAAAGCCGAAATCGAATCCAAACTCGACGTTGCCGGGCACCGAAACGACGCCGCCTTCGATCACGAGCACGTCCGGGCGCGCGGTAGTCACTCTTCCAGAGACGTCACGAGGCCGGGAGACGTCGCACACCACCGCACCCCGCTTGAGATGGCTCGGTTCGATGATCGCGGTGTCACTCGAGGTCACGGTCACGACCGCGTCGGCTTGGAGAAGGTCACGCATCTCGGTCGACGCGGTCGCACGCGGCAGATCGGCGGCGATCGCGCCTGTCCGTGACGCGTCCCGACCGATGACGACCGTCTTCGCGAAGTCGGGAGCGAGCATGCGCGCGCAGGTCTTACCGATCGAACCCGTCGCCCCGACCACACCCAAGGTCGCCTCTCCGGGCATGATGCCGACCGCCTCGCATGCTTTGATCAGCCCCTCGATCGCCGTCGCGGTCGTGTAGCTGTTGCCGGTGGTGATGCCGATTTTGGCCCGCTCGGCGAGGGTGATTCCGCCGTCGCCCGCCACACTCGTGAACGCACCGAGGCCCATGATCTCGGCTCCTTCGGTTTCGGCGAGGCGGGCGCACTCTTCAAGTCGCTCGTACACGGCTTCGATGGGAAGTCCGCCAGTCAGGAGGCGGGGGGTCAGCGGGCAACCGATGAACCAGCCTTCCGTCTCCTCGCCCGTGATCGAACGGATTCCTGTGATCTTACTCACGACCATCGGTCGCTTCCGAGCAATCATCGACTCGATCCAGCGATCGGGCAGGTACTTTGCGATCGGATAGCGTCGTGCGGCTTCCTTAGGTTCGATCGGGTGGATGACAAACGCAAATCGAGTCATGAAATGGCCCTACCGGTACGACGCCGCCACGCTTCGTTCCGTGTTGCGACTGTACCTAAGTCGACGGCCCGCCCTGAAAAGGGCGAGCCGTCGACGTCGTCAGTTTCCGTTCTTCCAGCCGTTGATCCAGGGGAGCAAGATTCCTTGCATCACGCACATCGCGGAAGAGGGATTGCTCGACGAACAGCCACCGGCCGATCCCCGCAGTCCCGAATGGGGCAGGTCGACAGTGGGCCACACCCTTGACGACCAGAACGAGCTCTTCGAGGCGAGCACCCGGTTCAGGGTGTCGTCGGCCGAGTACACCGCCACGAGACCGTCGTTGGGCAACGAACGGAACCCGTTCGCCACAAAGTACGCGGCGTTCATGATGTCGCCGACGGGAGGCGACTCGGCCGAGTACATCGTCGCGGCCACGGTGTAGTACTTGGCGGTGGCGACGTCGGGCGACGTCGGACCGTTCAGGTTGGCGAGGAAGTCTGAGTCGCTCTGGCCCCCTCCGATCGTCTCGGTCGTCAGGTCCACGATGCAGGGCTTGACGTCCGGGTCGAACTCGAACAGGATGGACTGGGCAACCTCGAACGGGACGCCTTCATGAGGTCCGCCGAGGCCGACAAAGTGGCTCACGAACGGCCCAAGTCGAGAAGCAAGCGACTCCGTTTCCATGGCATACCGGCTGACCAGATTGCCCATGCTGTGGGCGAAGACATCGACGCTCAACGCCGATGCGAAGTCACCGAACACCGCGTCGGCCATCGCTGTGCCGATCTCCGCGAGGGGGGCATTCGACGTGTACTGGAAGCCCCAAACCTCATCGTAATAGCCGCCGGTTTGGGTCAGGAGCATGTTCGCCATGTACGACATGTCGGTCAGATCCGCCGTCACCCCGTGGACCATGAAGCCGATCCGCTTTCCGCTCATCGAGTCGCCGTTCGGGGAAACCCAAGTTCCCGAGTTCAGGTCGTACCGCATGACCGACGTGATCAGCGGGGGCGGCAACTGTCGGGTGACCACATGCTCTGCCGTGAAGACATCGAACGAGATCAGGTTGCTGGTGTTCAAGTCGAAGCCAATCGCCTCTAGTTCTCCCGGCCGGATTCGACCCACCAAGCGCGTGCCACGGGCCTCCACTCGGATCGGAACCCTCAGGCCGTTCGGGTGCATCACGAACATCATGCTCCCCAGCCGGTCGTAGGCCCCTTGCATCGGGAACTCCGCTTCGATCGCGCCGCCCGCATTCAGCCGGTTCGCCTGGACGGTCAACTGGAGTCCGTTCTTCGAGACGATGAAGCCGTCGCGCTCAACCCCTGGGCGCTGATTGCGATAGACGTCCATTCGGACGAGCGACGGCCCGTTCAGCGCGCCTTGGAGCACCCGGACGTCGATGTTGTACGTTCTCGATGCGAGTTCGCCGCCATTCGGACCGAACTCTCGGGACACCGAGAAGACGATGTTGAATCCAGGGACATTGCCGCCCCCTCCACACCCACCAAGGAGCGCGAGGATCACCCCCACCAGAAGCAAACGAAAGAAGCGTGACATGAGGGAGGTATACCCGCCTCACCCAAGTGAAATGGGGTGGACGGAAATCCGTCCACCCCATGCGTCTTCCGAGAGGAGAGACTTAGAGCGTGTGTCCCTGGGCGGCCAGCGAACATGCAGGCGCGGTGGCGACGTCGTTGATGGTGTAGGTGCCACCACTCGGGCAGCTCGGCCACTTCTTGATGTAGCCGTTGGCACCTTCGAGGTCTGCCTGAACCGGCGTGTCGGTGGAGGTCTTCTTGTTCTCCATCGCCCACTGTTCCTTGGCGGCTTCGATCTGCTTCAGGTTGGCGACACAAGTTCGGACGCGGCTGCTCTCACGGGCCTTGATGAAGTTGGGAACGGCGATCGCCAGCAAGATGCCGATGATCAAGACGACGATCATGATTTCGACGAGCGTAAAGCCCCGACTCTTACGAAGTTTGCGCATGGTTAATGGTGCTCCTGTCCACGAGATTGATTCGGGCTTCGCCGCCCTCTGAACCATCGGTTCCATAGGCCGATCCGGCGGGACCACGTAAGAATGCGAGTTCGCTTGCGCGTGGGGTCTCTCGCGCCGAGTCCGACGAATCTCTCCGACTCCGGGCGACATCGGTGACCTCCGCGAACAGAAAAAGGAGGGGGTCAGGCCGGTCGCGGATGGCGACGACGGACCCGTGTTGCCCTAGCCAGGCTCTCTCGCCGCGTCCGGTTTAGACGGCTTCTCCGAGATAGGCTTCGATGACTTTGGGGTTGTTCCGGATCTCGGCGGGAGGTCCTTGTGCGATCTCCTCGCCATGGTCGAGCACGACGATCTTCTCACACAGGTTCATGACGAACTTCATGTCGTGCTCGATCAGCAGAATCGTCTTGCCGAAGTTGTCGCGAATCAACCGCACGGTTTCGGCGAGGTCTTCCTTCTCGTTCGGATTCATGCCCGCGGCCGGCTCGTCGAGAAGCAGAAGCTCGGGGCCGGTCGCCATCGCGCGGGCGATCTCAAGCCGCCGCTGCTTCCCGTAGGGCAGGTCACGACTCCGGACGTCGGCGACATCGGCCAGATCGAGGACCTCGAGCAGCTCCATCGCTTGAACGCGAAGCGCCGCCGTCTCATGGATCGCCGGAGGGAGGTAGGCGAGTGCGCTGAGAAGTCCGGTCCGATGCCGGAGAAAGCCGCCGACGACAACGTTTTCAAGAACACTGAGCGACCCGAAGAGCCGGATATTCTGAAAAGTACGGCAGATGCCGCGGGCTGCGATCTTGTTCGGTGCGAGACCGTTGATGCGGTTGCCCTTGAAGAAGATATCGCCCTCGGTCGGTGTGTAGACCCCGGTGATGAGATTGAAGCAGGTGGTCTTCCCCGCTCCGTTCGGCCCGATAAGTCCGAAGAGGTCCCCCTCGTGGATGTTGAAGTTGACCTTGTTGACTGCGATGAGCCCGCCGAAGCGGATCGTTGCGTCCTTGAGGTCGAGGACCACGGGTTTACTCACGCCGGTGCCCCTTGAGCGCCCTTGCCTCGCACCTTGTCGTACAGCCTCCGAATCAAGGTCCAACTGAATTCGTGGTGCGCGAAGATTCCCTGGGGACGGAGGAGCATCACGATGATGAGTGTGCCCGCGAAGATCACCATTCGCAGCTTATCGCCGGTGTAGGACGCTTTCGCGAACGCGGGGATCAGGCCGAAGAGCGCTCCCAGAATCAGCTTCGCGACGACCCCGCCGACGATCGAACCGATGTAGAGTCCGACCTTCTTGGCGACGGTGCCGTGGTAGTGATGCTGGATGCGCCGAAGCACGGCGACGACGGCGACGATCACGATCACGGCGGCGGCGAGCGATGCCCCGGAAACCGGGGGCTGACTTCGCAGGTACTCGGGCAGATAGAACAGCGAAACGGCCGCGAGGGCGGAACCCGTAATCGAACCAGAACCACCGAGCACCACCATCGTGAGGATGATAAAGCTGACGTCCATCGAGAACGTCGTCGGCAGGATGCTGGTCTCGTAGTGAGCGAGGAGGGCCCCCGCGGCCCCGGCGAACGCGGAGCCGAGTACGAAGGCGGTCACCTTGATTTGGGTGACGTTGACCCCCATCGCCGAGCTTGCCACCTCATCTTCCCGAACCGCGAGAAACGCGAGCCCCCGGGCCGTCTTGAGCAGATTGCGGGAAACGGCGATGGTGACGATGGCGAGGAGCCAAACGAGCCAAATCTCGCGAATCGCCGGGATCTTGTCGAGGGCGTAGGCACCGCCCAGCTCCTTCGTGTTCTGGATGACGATGCGGATGATCTCGCCAAAGCCGAGCGTGACGATCGCGAGGTAATCGCCTCGGAGCCGCAACGAGGGTAGCCCCACAACGAACCCGGCGACGCACGCCGCCGCGGCACCCAACACCATCATCACGACCAACCAGAGGACAGGTTGAAGCGGCTGGGCCTGGAAGAAGCGAAGCGAGACGAACCCGGCGATGTACGCGCCGACACAGTAGAACGCGGCGTGGCCGATCGAGAACTGGCCGGTGATGCCGTTGATCATGTTCAAGCTGACGGCAAGAGTCACGTACAGACCGGCGAGGGCAACCAGACGCTGCCCGTCCGACTTCAACATCGTGGTCGCAAGGTACTGAATGCCGAAGCAGACCACGATCGCCAGCACGATGGAGCCGATCCGAATGGGCCAGTTCATCAGACTTTCTCCACCTTGGCTGAGCCGAGAAGACCACCGGGGCGGAACAACAGCACGACGATGAGAATCACGAAGGCGATCGCATCCTTCCACTCGCTCTTGCCCATCCAGACGACGAGCGTTTCGGCGAGGGCCATGAGCATCCCGCCCAGTACGGCGCCGGGGATGTTCCCGATCCCGCCGAGGACGGCAGCGACGAAAGCTTTGACACCGAGACTGACGGCGTAGAAGGTCGTCAACGGCGTTCCGATGAACGTCGCCTGCATCATCGCACCGGCACCGGCAAGGGCCGAGCCGATGATGAAGGTGATCGTGACGATCCGGTTGACACTGATGCCCATCAGTGAGGCGGTGTCGAAATCGTGGCTGGCCGCGCGCATCGCGCGCCCCGTTCTTGTCTTGAGCACGAGCCAGGTCAGAACGGCCATGAGCATCACGGTCGTCCCGAACATGATCATCTGTCCCTTCGGGATGCTCAGTTCCCTTCCGCTATCCTCGGCCTTCTTGCGAACCGTTCGGTAGTTGCGCTCGGCAACCTGCTTGGCCGTGCGGAGTTCAAGCCCACGGGGGCTGAGGTCGAACTCGCTCCGCTCCGCCTTCATCTGCTCCTGGAACGCCGCATCGGCGACGTCGAACGCTTCTTTGGCCTTCGCGGCTTCGGCGGCCAACGCCGGGTTCTGGGCGATGAGCTGGACGGGAATCGAGCCTCGATAAGGGTTGACGGCCTCGTTGATCGAAGGGGGTGGGCTCACAGGCAATACGAGCGCGCCGCCGTACTGGATGAGCAGGGAGACGCCGATCGCGGTGATCAGGCTCGCGATGCGCGGCTGGTCGCGCATCGGTCGGTAGGCGAAGAACTCGATGATCACGCCCACGACCGCGCAGAAAACCATGCTCGCGAGCAGCATCATCAGCAGGTTGAGCCAGTTCGATTCGCGCGAGGCCTGCTGGAGGGCTTCCGGGGAGAAGCCGAGCCAATAAGAGGTGAACAGGGCTGTATACGCCCCGAGCATGAATACCTCGCTGTGCGCGAAGTTGATCAGCTTCAGAACGCCGTAGACCATCGTGTAGCCCAGGGCGATCAGTGCATAGACCGCTCCCAAACCGATGGCCAAAATCAAGTTCTGTGGCAGGGCTCCCCAATCGAGCCCTGCCACAAGGTGTAAGCCTGAGTCCATTCCTTCCTTAGAGAACCAGGCGGCTTACTTTACGTCGCTCGGTTCGTAGGCCTTTCGGAACACCTGTCCCGTCGCGGTGACCTCGACGACGAGGGCCCGTTTCGGCGGATTGCCGTTGTTGCCTGTCAGGTTGATTTCGCCGGAGACGCCCTTGAATCCTGCTGTCTCCTCGATCGCGGCCGTGAGCGCTGCGGAATCGAGCGACTTCGCCCGGCCCAGCGCGTCGAGCATGAGCATCGTCGCGTCGTAGCCGAGCGCGCCCATGGTCGTCGCCGGCTTTTCGCCGTTGAACTTGGCCGCCCACTTCTGGAGGAAATCCTGGACCTCGGGTCGAGTTTCCTCGTTGTTGTAGTGGTTGCAGAAGAAGCCTCCGACGATCGCCTCGCCACCGGCCGTGTTCAGCTCCGTGCTGTCCCAGCCGTCGCCGCCGAAGATCTTGACGTCGAGACCCTGCTCCTTGGCTTGACGCGCGATCGCGCCGACTTCGGTGAAGTAGCCGCTCAGGAAGAGGCCTTCGGGGCCGGCTTCCTTGATCTTGGCGAGCTGGGCGCCGAACTGCTTGTCCTGGGGCGACTGATAGAACTCCTCGGCCACGATCTTGCCGCCGAGCTCTTCGAACTTCTTCCGGAAGGCGTCGCTGAGGCCGACGCTGTACGGCTGGGCCTTGTCGGTCATGATCGCGACGTTCTTGATACCGAGCTCGTCATACGCGAACTTGGCCATCACCGGACCTTGAAAGTCGTCCGTGTAGCAGACGCGGAAGACGTTCGAGCCGATGTCAGTGATGTCGGTTCGAGTCGCGCCGACCGCCACGATCGGCAGTCCCGCGGCGAACGCGGTGTTCGCCATCTGAAGCGTGATGCCGCTCGCCACTTCGCCGATGATCCCGAGCACGCCGTCCGAGACAAGCTTCTCCGCCGCCGACTTGCCTTGCTCGGCCTTGGAAGCGCTGTCCTGGATGAGCAGTTCGACCTTCTTGCCCTGGATACCGCCCTTCGCATTGACTTCATCGACCGCCAGTTGGGCGCCTTTGACGCAGTCGTCGCCCCAAGGCTTGAGTTCGCCGTTGACGCTTGCGACCAAACCGATCTTGATCGTGTCGCCGCTCTGGGTGTTGCCTTTGCCGGTCGGGGCCTTGCGGGCGGTCGTGCCGCCGGTGTCGGTGGGCTTCCCGTCGCCACCCGGGGTCGAGCCGGTCGTCGCTCCACCGGTCGTGTCTCCGCCGCCCTCGCTGCCTTTACACCCGGCCAGCACGCTCAGGCCGAGTGCCATGACCGCCAGCGACGTCCAAATCGTCATTCGCTTGCGTTCCACGTTCGTCACCTCCAGTAGGCGCGGGCACGCCCGCGCATTGACCGCAAGTATACAAGCCATCACCCGGCCGCACCATCATCGTTGCCGGTTCGGATCCCAAATCGGGCACAGAAGGCCCCGGAATCGGGTTGAATCGCAACATGAGCACGAAATCGTTGCCCTGGATGGCTTTGTTCGCGATCGTCGCTGCCGTCGTCACCGGGTGCGGGAACGCCGAGCAGACCGCAAAGCCCGACGAAGTCGACCCGGCCAAGAGCGCGGCAGAGGCCCCCAAACCCAACTTGACGTGGGATGAAGCGAAGCAAGCCTACGTCGAGAAGCGCGAAGATGGCTCCATCGCCTACGAAGGCGACAAGTCGGGCACCGGGGTCTTCAAGATGAAAGACGATGCGGGCCGTCCGGTCACGCTGGACCGCACCGGCGAGATCCCGATCTCGGAATCGGGCGTGGCCGAGTACCCGGGCTCGACGATTCCGGGCAAGGAGCCGCAGGGTGCGGTCAAGCTCGCGTCCTCGATCATGACCCAATACAACTTCAAGCGTGCCACAACCGATCCGGCCGCTAAGGTCGTCGCCTTCTACAAGCAGGAGTGCACGATCACGAAAGAGGAAAAGAAGGACGAAAAGAACGCCATGATCTACCAAGGGGCCGACCGTGGCGATGTCAAGGGCGTGATGATCCTCACCGGCAAGAACAAGCGCGGGGACGACGTCGACATTCGCATCATCCCCGCACAAGAAGAGCTCAAGCAGACGATCATGCGGATCAAAGTGACCCTGAAGGGTGCGAAGGTCCCGCCTAAGCCCAAAACCGCGACGAAGGCGACTCCGACCCTGCCTGCGGACCAGGGCGACAAGACCGTGCCCGTTCCGAGCGCGCCTCCGGCCAAGGGCGGCCCAACCGGCAACGCCGACCAGTAGCCATACCGGATCGACCCGGCAAGCTTGCCGGGAATGGCTGTTTTGCGACGGTCACGCGCCGCGAAATTGGCACAAGCACACGGCTTTTGGCCCATCGCGTGATACACTGTCGGCGTGTTTTGAGGAGGACGGGTGGTTCCTTTGTTTGCGAGGCTCCTTGTGCGCCATGCGAAGATCACGTACACGTCTCGCCTCCTCAGCCTTTTCAGAGGAGTGAAGCATGAACAATCGTTTGATTCGTCGCTTTTTGTCCGGTCTCGCTTTGGTCTCCGCAGTTGCGGCCGTCCATGCTGCTGACCAGGAAAGCGTCACTTTTACCGGCGTCCCGATGATCGCGACGTCCAACGGTGGCCCGACCAACTACAGTTGGACCCCCACCGTCGGCGGTTACGCGCTCGGTCGCATCCGATTCACGGGCAACCTCACCCAGGTTGCCGCCGGCGACTACATGAGTGAGAACCGCTTCACGGTGACCACCGGTGGCGGTGCTGTTTCGGCGACCACGGCCGTGTCCGGCACGACCACATACTCGGGCACCCAGCCCGTTTCAGGGTCGTTCTTCGTCGGAACCGGCGAGATCGTCAGCACCTCGCTGGCCTGGAACTTCTCGTTCGTCAACAGCTTCCGTGATGCCGCGGCCGGAGCGGGCATCCCCGACGCGACGCTCGACATCACATACACGCTCGAAGACCTGGTGCCGCCGACGTGGGAAGACCTCGGGACCCTCCCCAACGGAGTGACCACGATCACGCGAACGCACACCGCGCAGACGATGCGTTGGTACAAGTTCACGACCACCGAAGCTCTGGACGCCGATAAGTTCCTCGATATCGACACCGAGGGCACGACGACGTTCCTTGGCGGCTCATTCGCCAACGACACTTACATCGGACTCTACACGATGTCCGGCAACCTCATCGGTACCGCCGATGACGACGATGGCAGCGACTTCCACAGCCAGCTCAGCTACGGCGGGACGAACGCTCCGCGACCGGCCGTCGGCAACGGTGCCATCTACGATGGCCGCGATGGCCTCCTCGCCGCTGACAGTTATCTCATTGCGGTCGGCGGTTGGCCTGCCACGTGGGGAGCCACCTTCTGGGGCGCAGCCACCACCTCGAACGCTTCCGGCGACGTCGTGTTGAACTTCACGACCAACACCGGTGTCCTCGCTCAGCTGTCCGGTAACGTCACGCTCGAAAACTGGCTCGGACCGGTTGCGGGTGAGAATGTCGTCGTCGAGATCACCGATGGCGTCAACACTCAGACCGCGAGCGTTCCGCTCGACTCGAGTGGCAACTACCAGCTGAACCTCGCTCCGCAGATCGTGCCCGGCACCTATGATGTCTACATCAAGGCGCGGCACTGGCTGCGACGCAAGGTCGCCGGCGTCACCGTCACCGGATCGGGCGCCAGCGGCGTCAACGTCTCGCTGATCAACGGCGACGTCGACGACAACAACGTGAACGACTCCGATGACTTCGACCGCGTGGTCGCAGGCTTTGGTCTCATCCCCGGTGACCCGGGATACGACGACGCCACCAACCTGGATGGCGCCGGCGGAACCGACTCCGACGACTTCGACATCCTCGTGGCCAACTTCGGCCTCGGCGGCGACTAGTCCTCGGCGTGTGATCCTCATGTGGCCGCCCGGCAATGCCGGGCGGCCATATTCTGTGGTTCGGGGTCCAGAACCCGGCAAACTGACCGGGCATCTGCTCCGGCGTCTGGGGCGGATCCGATGTATCATGAAGGGAACGCCCGAGTCAATCGGGAGTTCGTTTGAGTTGAACTATGAATCGATGCTTGCGTTCTGTCTTTCTGGTGGCCTGTTGCGCCCTCGTCGGTGCCGTCCATGCGACGATCCGCGACTCGGCGACGTTCACCAACGTGATACCGGTCCAAACCCCCGATGCCGGCTCGGGAGCGTTACGGACGGCCACGTTCGCCAACACCGGCTACACGCTGGGCCGTGTCTACTTCTCCGGCTCGCTCCAAGAGATCAATGGGACCATCGTCGACTTCGCATCGGATAACCGAATGCGCGTGACGCTTCCTGGTGGCCAATTCACGGATGTGGCCCTCTCGACCACGAACGGGTATTCGGGCACGATCCCGTTCAGCGGCTCGTTCTTCGTCGCGCCAGGGCTCGTCCCGCCCTATGGCGGAGCCTGGCAGTTCCGGTTCGCGAATATCGTCGACGACAATCCGTTCGGCCCGACCGACGCGAATATCGTCTCGATCACGATTCAACTCAGCGACGAGGCTCCGACCGCGACGCCACCGACGAGTGAGGCCCTAGGCACCATCGGATCGCCGGGGACGGTCTTCAGCCGAACGTTCACGGCCGGCCAAGTGCAATGGTTCCGCTTCCGCATCGGGGAGGCTGCAACCGGAGCGAAGTACCTCGATATCGATACCGAGGGCTCGACGATCACGAACCAGGATACGGAGATCGCGCTGTACGATGCGTACGGCAGCCTCCTCGCCGAAGACGACGACAACGGGAGTGTCCTGCTGAGTCAGCTCACTTTCGGCCCCAGCGCGACGACCCGCGTGCCGATCGGCACTGGCGCGCCAGGCGACGGTCATCATGGCGCGCTTCCGGCCGGAACCTATTACCTCGCGGTTTCGACGTGGAACGCGACGTTCAATGCCGACTACGGGGCGTCGACGAATTCCTCGGATACAGGCAGCATCACGGTCAATTTCCGCACGAACCTGACCGCGATCCCGGCCACGGTTGGCGGCTTCGTCACCCTTCAGAACCTCATCCCCGATGAGGCGGGCGAACCGGTCACATTCGAGATTCGGCCCGTCGGCTCGACCTCGCCGCTACTGGTCTCCAACGTCAATCTCGGCGCAGGCGGGGCCTACAGCGTCAACCTTCCCGACAGCCTCGTCCCCGGCACGTATGACATCGTCTGCAAGGGCCGGACGTGGCTCCGGGCCAAGGCAGCGAGCGTGGTCGTCGGAGGATCAGGCGTTGCCGGCCTCAACTTCAGTCTCGTCAACGGCGACTGCGACGGTGACAACCAGGTCAATTCGGATGACTTCGACATCCTCGTCGCCGGCTTCGGGCTGTCGACCGGACAAGGCGGCTTCGATGCTCGGGCCGACCTCAACGGTGACGGCACCGCCGACTCCGACGACTTCGACATCCTGATCGCCGCGTTCGGCTTTTCGGGGAGCCCGTAGGCCGCAATCAGGGTCAGCCCCCACGTTCTGTCCTGAGCGTGGGGGCTTTTTTCATGCGAACACTGAGTGGCACACATCGTGCATCGCCCGACTGCATGACCCTCTCCGGATCCGTCCGCCGCATCGAGCCGATCTTGGACGTGCGCCGATACCCGACCGCCGCCGCGATTCGGCAAGCCCTGGATGGAGCGAAGACGACGGGAACCGACGAGTCCAGCGACACCGGTTGCCGCCCCGAAGAAGACGGCAAAGGCCGCCTCGTCGATCTTCGCGCCTAGTTCGCGTCCGCCGGAGCCAGCAGCACTTCGAAGGTCTTGAGCAGACCCGGCCGCGGTCCTTGGTACTCGAACCGCAGGAAGCCGCTCGCCCCGAAATTCGAGACCCCGAACCGGAAGTACTGGTTCCCCCAATCGCCGCTCGGGTAGCCCATGTTCGCCGGAAGCAGGTTGATCCCGCTCGCCCATTGCGTGATCACCCACTTCCCCCCGTCGCCGGCATACGGGAGCACGACCTGGAGGACTTCGTCTCCGTCGAGGTAGATGGTGCTGTTGTTGGCGCTCGGCCCGATGGAGATCGTCTGGGTGCCGCGACCATCCGTCACACACATCAGGCACCGAAACGTCTCCACGACCTGCCCTTGGCGGTACCGCCGGAAAATTCCCATCACGGAGCCCTCGCGCGTGGCCACAAGGCGGTACTGAGTGACCCCTCCCCCGGGCGTCAGCAGGTACACGGGGTTGCCCATGGAACGGAACAGCCGCAGAATCGACTTGTCCGCGAGCCACGAATCACCCATCGGTTGAGTCTGCAGATTCACGATCACCATGGTTCCCGGTGCGACATCGACATGACTCTGGTTGTCGATATCGGAGATCGTCACCGTCTGGGCAAGCGCAATGGACGCGACAAGGCTGAGTGCGAGAACCGAAAGCCACTTCATATTCAGTACTTACGCCTCGGAGGACCTCGATTCCTGGCGTCGAACTACGCCTTGTGATTTCTTGCCTCCCTCTCGTTCTCGTGGCTTCGAACTGGCAACTAACCTGCGAAAAGACCCAGTTCCAACAGACGGGCCGCTATGCGGAGGCGATCGAGTATTGTCGGCGTCTCGATCAAGCCTCTCCGCACGCCCGAATGATCCGGTTCGGCACAAGTCCCGAGGGCCGACCGATGGTGGGCCTCCTGATCAGCACCGAGGGTGCGTTCACTCCCGAGCGGGTGCGCCGATCGAAGCGCCCTTTCGTGATCGTCAATAACGGCATCCACAGCGGCGAAATCGAGGGAAAGGACGCGAGTCTGATCCTCGCTCGCGAAATCCTCATCACGCGCTCGGAGGTAGCCCTTGGGAAGGGAGCCAATCTCCTCATCGTCCCGGTGTTCTCGTGTGACGCGCACGAGCGGTTCGGTCCGTACAACCGGATCAATCAGAACGGACCGCGCGAGATGGGTTGGCGAGCGACTGCGAACAATCTCAACCTCAATCGCGACTTCATCAAGGCCGACGGCGGCGAGATGAAGGCGATGCTCCGACTTCTCCACACCTGGAAGCCGGACTTTTTCTTCGACAACCACACCACCGATGGCGCCGATTTCCAATATGTAGTTCAGCTCCAGGTTCCGGTCGCGCAGAGCCAGGATGGCGAAATCGCCCAGTGGTCGAAGGCGATGTGGGACATCGTCTCGAAGCAAGTCGAGCAGGACGGCTTCCTGAATGCCCCCTACTTCAATCTTGTCGACCGGAGCGATCCCGCGAAAGGGATTTCGATCGGCGACTTCGGTCCGCGGTACTCCACCGGGTATCTGGCCGCCATGAACCGCCCGGCGATGCTCGTCGAGACCCATGTGCTCAAGCCGTATGAACCGCGCGTGCGGGCCACCTACTCGGTCGTCAAGCGAACGATCGAAGCGTGCATCCGCTACGGACCGAACCTGAAGCTTGCGATTCGCAACGCCGATGCTCGTGCCGCCCAGACCCGCCCGGGACAACCCGTCGTCCTCGAGGCCGACCTCACTGAGGCCCGTCGGCCATTTCTCTTTAAGGGCCTGGAGTACACGCCGATCGAGAGCTCGATCTCGGGCTCGAAGGTCGCCCAGTGGTCGCGAACGCCGATCGCAATCCCAAGTTTCATTCGCGACTCATATGAGGCATCGCTTCGATTGCCCGCCCCCGCCGCCTACGCGATCCCGCCGCAGTGGACCGAAGCAATCGAGCGAGCCAAGCTCCACGGACTCCGGTCGTTCCGCACGAACCAGGCCGTCACCGACAGCTTCGAGTCGCTTCGCTTCGATGACGTCAAGTTCCCCACGGCTCCGTTCGAGAGCCGCTTCATGCCGTCGTTCAAGACGGCGAGAGTCGTCGAGCGGCGCACGTTGATCCCCGGCACCGTCGTCGTCCCGATCGCCCAGCCGGGGGCCAAGCTCGCCATGCACCTCTTCGAGCCGGAAGCGCCCGACTCGCTCGTCCGCTGGGGCTTCTTCAACGTGGTCTTCGAGCAGAAGGAGTACGGGGAGGACTACGCGATCGAACCCATGGCCCGCAAGATGCTCGCATCGAATCCGGCACTCAAAGCCGAGTTCGAGCGGCGTCTTCGGGAGGATCCCCAGTTCGCGGCGAGCCCGCAGGCACGCCTCCAGTTCTTCTATCGTCGTTCCCCTTACTGGGACGACCGTCTCAACAAGTACCCGGTCGTGCGACTGAGTGCCGAACAGCTCGCCGCGCTTCGACGGATTTCGCGATAGACTGACGACGTGATCGCGTACCGAGATCAAGTCTATGCGGCTCCGGAGGAAACCGAGCTTCGGTTCGACTTCGTGCGGCCCGACGTGCCTGGCGACCTTCCGCTGATCGTCTTCCTTCACGGCGGCGGCTGGATCAGCGGGGACAAGGAGATGTACCGGGACGAAGCGATCGCGTTTGCCGACCGTGGTTTCGCCTGCGCATGCCCCGAGTACCGTCTCGCGCCGCTCAACCACTTTCCGGACCAGATCGAGGACGTGCAGAGCTTCGTCCAATACGCGCGGACCCACGCAGCCGGGCTGGGCGTCGACCCCAACCGAGTCTATGCGTTCGGCAACAGCGCCGGCGGATACCTCGCCGCCGCGCTCGGGCTCTGGATCACGCCCGTCCAGCCGAACGACGGCCCCTCCCCGCAGGCCAATCGAGTGGTCGCGGTCTGCCCGATCACCGATCTCACCGATCCGACCGACTCGAATCTACCGATCGCGATGTCCTTCCTCGAGCAGTACATGGGCTGCCGCTACGACACCGATCCCGACCGCTGGCGCGAGGCCAGTCCGATCGCGCATCTCTCCCCTCTCGCATCACCACTCCTCATCGCGCACGGGACCGAAGACGACGTCGTCCCGTTCTCGCAGAGCGTGCGCTTCGCCGCCGCCCTCGATGCCGCCGACGTGCCCCATGAGACGCTCTGGCTCCCGCGCGAGGGACACAGCTTCACGTTCGCGGCGTGGGAGACCATCGCCGCTCGCGCCGTCGAATTCTTCGGCATGCCATGAGCCTGGCCATTCGCGCCGTGTGGGCACATCCTTCCGATCTCGTCCCCAGCCGCGAGGGCGTGCGCGCCTTTGTCGATCAGCTTGAGCGCGCCCATGTCAATGCCGTCTTGATGCACCTCAAAGGGGGTGACGGCAGCGTCTATTGGTCCAGTCGCCTCTTTCCCGAAGCCGTCGCCCCCGGCATCGAGACCTTCGACCTCGCCGCCGAACTCCTCGATGCGTGTCGCGCACGGGGCATCGCCCCGCATGCGTGGATGATCGACTTCTTCGATGGCGGACCCGCTTTTCGGCAGCGGCCGGAGTGGGCGATGCGCGATCCGAACGGCGACACCACCGATCGCCTGATCCTGCGCGGACAGCCTTGGGGGGTGGTGTGGCAATGCCCGGCCCAGCGGCCGGGGTACACGGACCAGTGGCTGATTCCGCTCTACCGGGAGTTCGCGGAGCGATACGACTATGACTCTCTCCACCACGACTACGTGCGGTATCCCGGAGACGCCGCCCCCGACCGGTTCTGCTTCTGCGACGCATGCCTGGAACGGATGCCGGCCTTCAGCGGTCTGTTGAACGACCGATGGCCTGACGAGCCGTTCTTCCACCCTGCTTACGATCGGCCCGACGTCGAGTCGCACTGGGAGCCGAGTCCCCGCATGCTTCCCGCGAACTGGGACCGGCTCGATCGACGCTCCAAAGCGCGTTTTCTGCTCGAGGGGTCGTCGTTTCCGGGCGGCCGCGTCGACCTCGACACGTTCTTCTACAACTACCGAACCTGGTGGATCGACCGGTTCTGCCAGGAGTCGGCCAAGGCGGTTCGAGCCGCGCGGCCCGGCATGAAGCTGTCTGCGGCCGTGTTCAAGCACCCGGTCCTCAGCGGTCGGTTCATCGGGCAAGACTGGCGTCGCTGGGCGCCCTGGGTCGATCTCCTCATGCCGATGAATTACCGGGATCACTTCCCGGGGACGTTCGAGCAGTATCTCGGCTTGCTCGCGGCCGTCATCGAGCGCCAGAAGGACTGGGCCGCGGACTTCGAAGCCCTGATCCCCGGCATCGCCGTGAATTTCCTCTACCAGGAGGAGGCGGAGGCCGGCACGACTCCGGCGCCGGAGAAACTCACGGCGGCGATCGAGACGATCGCGGCGACCGGCGTCCCCGGGATCTGCCTGTTCTGCTTCGGCCAGTTGGAGCGCTACGGTCTCTGGGACACCCTGGCCCAGGCCCTGGATCATTGAGCCGCCCCGTAGAGGGTCTGCCGGGCCTCGAAATGGTGTCTTCTTGTGCTCTTCAGTTGGCACTCAGACTCAAACTGACTTTGGAGCGGAGCTCCGCTCCCAGGAGCGAACCGATGGCTCCCAGGAGCGAACCGATGGCTCCCAGGAGCGAACCGATGGCTCCAAGGAGCGAACCGATGGCTCCAAGGAGCGAACCGATGGCTCCAAGGAGCGAACCGA
>ERZ761602.1956-NODE-1956-length-34715-cov-371.911743_pt1 | contig 34715 bp, 24 predicted proteins | sample MGYA00512165_ERZ761602 | MGnify/ENA primary metagenome ERZ761602 (study PRJEB28899, sample SAMN02445085) | bioreactor sludge metagenome | biome: EBPR sludge; isolation source: Thorneside wastewater treatment plant | place: Australia: Brisbane, Thorneside...
GGCTCAGGATTCTTGGCCTCAGACCGCTATGACAACCGAGTGCGGAGGCCCTGCGCCATCCCCCGAGCCGCAACTCCGGCGCCGATACGGGGAGTCCACTGGTCTGGCGCGTGCTTGACCAGAGAAAGTGGGCTCAGCTAAACTCCCCGGGCGACATTTCTTGCGGCGAGTTCACCAGCTGCTGCTGGTGCCGTCGGATTTACCGTCCCGCCACCCTTACAGTCATTGAAGGAACTGCCATGAAGAATCTGATTGTCGCCTCCGCCTTGTCGCTTGCCCTGATGGGTGGGCTCGCACATGCCCAGACGTCACCGGCCGCCCCAGCCGCAGCCGCTGCCAAGACCAGTAGCGACCCCGTCGTGGTGATGCGCAACGAGCAGCGTGCGGCAAGGAATGCCTTCAATGAAGCCGCCAAACCCATCCGTGCGGAACGTGCCGCTACCGTTCAGGCTGCTGTAGACAAGGCCGTGGCTGGAGCCAAGGCGAGCGGCAAGGATCCCGTGGTCGCCGGGCGCGTTGCCAGGAGGCAGGCCATGGAGGCCACCAAGGCCGACTTCGATGCCAAGATGAAGCCCATTACGGACACGCGCCGTGAAGCCATGGCCGCCGCAAAGGCCAAGCGCGATGCGGCCATCGCCAAACGCTGATCCGGGTGCTTCTTCCGGCGTGCTGCTGATCGACGCAGACCGCCGCTATGCCCTGCATTGCGGCGGTCTGCTCCCGCCTCGCTGGTTTCTCCTCAGCGCGATATGGCGTAGCCGATACGCACGCTCCACGGCTCGCGCTGGTTGTAGTTGAGCAGGGTCTCGCCGTAGCCGGTGAAATACTGCGCCATCAGGTAGCCGGACAGGCCGGGCAAGAGCTTGTTGAGCGGGTAGGTGAATTGCAGATCGGAGCTGAACGCACTCGACTTGGTCCCCTTGCGCAGGATCCACGCCGTCTGCCAGTCGTCGTTCTTGCCGTAGGTAAAGCGGAAGTCGCCGTAGCCACGATACTTCTGGATATCCGGGTTCTCACTCTTTTCGATGTAGGCATAGATCTTGGGCGAGAACGTCCAGTAGAAATCGCTCGTGTCGCCGAAGGTGAAGTACGGTCGCACGAACAGGGTGTCGATGCTGCGTGACTCGCTACCGTCCTTGCCGTTGGATTCGTGCTCGTAACCTGCGGCGATGCCGACCGCGTTGCCGCCGACGCGCCAGTCGGTGTTCGGGACGTAGTAGAAGAAGCTGGGCATGTAGTTGGTGTCGAGGAAAGGCTTCGAATCCGCAGTCAGATCCCAGAACGCCGCCTGTGTGTAGGCGAAGTACAGGTTGTCGAGGAAGCGGCGCGAGTTCTTGTCGGCGGGTTCGTAGAGGCGCAGCTTGAAGCTCAGCTGAATCTGCGCGTTGGCATCGACGCCGGCGCCGGCAACGAAGAACATGGGCTCGTGAAAACTCAGGCGGCCTTCATCCTGCCGGTTGGGGTCGTTGTCGGAGCGCACGGTCAGGACCGTGGCCGGCGCGCGGTCGGGCGTCGCTGCCGCGTCGGCCTGTGCCAGGCGTTCACGGCTGCCGGCTGGCGGCAGCATCGGTTCCGCCGCAGCGGCTTCCCGCGGCGTCGAGAGCTGCACCAGCATTGCCGGAGCGTCCATGTCGACGGCGTCCACGCGAACCCGGCCGCGCAGATTCGGTGGCACCTCGCCGACGTAGTCGATGCGCCTGAATTCGCCCTGGCGCAGATTGATCTGGTCGGGCACCGGCGTCTCGCGGCGCAATTCCACACGGGCCACGGCGCCGAGGTCAGGCGTCAGGTTGACGCGCAGCACCTCGGGCAGGGCATAGGAACGCGATTCGGCCTCGCCGGTCACCATCAGCGAGAGCCGGAACGGCACGGCGGGATCGATGGTGCGGCCTGGAGGAACAAGGTTGATGTCGGCCCGAGCCATCGTCGGCGCGAGAGCCGCAGTCAGGCTGAGCATTGCGGAAGCCGTCACAATGGGGAGGGCGCGCCTCGGGGTGCTACGCAGATTGTGGCTCAATGCTATTCCTTTGAATACGTGTTGGTTTGCGGTTTGCCTCGACCTGTGTGCTGGCCGCGGGACAGTCATGCGGACGGCGCCGTGACGCTACTGTGCTTGCGCGGTCAGCGTGCTTTGTGGGGTCGGCGCCATCGAGGCCGCGATGTCCACCCAGCCACCGCCCATCGCCTGGTACACATTGACCAGTTGGGTGTACCGCTCGGCAAGCAGACGCACCCCTGCCAGCTCGGCTGCGAACAACTCGTTCTCGGCCACCAGCACATCGAGATAGGCCGCCACCCCCTTGTCGAACCGCAGCTTCGACAGCCGTGCGAACTCGCGCAATGCGTCCACTCGCTTGCTCTGTACTGCGACTTCCTCGATCTTCTTCTGCGACCCGGTCAGTGCATCGTTGGTCTCGCGAAAGGCACTGAGGATGGTCTGCTGATAAAAGAGCAGCGCCTGCTGGTATTGTGCCTCCGCCGAGCTGACCTGACCCGAGATCCCCCCGAAGGTGAAGATCGGGCCGCTGACGCCGGCAGCGACCAGGCCGGCGCTTGCCGGGCCGCTGAAGATGCTGCTGAACGCCGTGCTGACGCTGCCGAGCAGCCCGGTGATCGAGACCGTCGGGTAGTAGAGCGCGCGCGTGGCGCCGACGTTGGCATTCGTGGCCACCAGGTTCTGCTCGGCTTGCAGGATGTCGGGCCGGCGTTGCAGCAGTGCCGAAGGCAGGTCGGCCGGGATCAGCGGCGCGACGAGCTGGTCGATGGACTTGCCTCGCGCAATGGGCCCCGGGTTCTGGCCAAGCAGGATCGAGATGAGGTTTTCCTGCGCCGCGATCGCCTGTTCGAACGCCGGAATCGCGGCCAGCGCCTGCTGGTACTGCGAGTCAATCTGCATCACTTCCGTCTTGGCGACGATGCCGGCCTTGAAGCGCAGGTTGAACAGCCTTGCGGTGGCGCCGAAATTCCTGGCCGTCGCCTGCGCTATGTCCAGCTGGCGGTCGAGTGCCCGCAGCGAGATGTAGCTGGTTGCGACGCTCGTTACCAGCGACAGCACGACGCCACGCTGCGCCTGCTCGCTGGCATAGACCTGCGCCTGTGCGGCCTCGCTGAGGCGGCGAACGCGACCAAAGAGGTCGAGCTGCCAGGACGCGCCGAGCGATGCCTGGTAGAGCGAGAAATACGGGTCGGCGCCGGGCGGCAGCGGTGGTTGGCCAACACGACTGGCACGCGTCCGGCTGGCTTCGGCGCCATAGCCAATCTGCGGGTACAACTGCGAGCGGGTGGCGGTCAGCGCGCCGATGAACTGATCGACTCGCGCCGCTGCGATGCGCACGTCGAGGTTCTCGCGCAGCGCGCTGTCTACGAGATCGTTCAGCACCGGGTCGCCGAACTGCTCCCACCACTTGGTGTTCGCCACTTCGGCCGCCATCGGAAAATCGATACGCCAGGCAGCGGGCGACTCTACCACGGGACGCACGTAGTCGGGTCCGACCATGCAGCCGGCGAGGCCGCTGGTCAGCAGTGCCACGAACACATTGATCCTCATGTCGGTTTCCCTCCTGTGATGCGGAGCAGAAGCAGGTGTCCGCTGCCGTTGGAATGTCGTGCGGGGCCAGATACCCAGGCGCCCATTGTAGCAATACTCATCCGCGCCAACGTGCGCTCGATCGTCCGTGTCACCGGCCGTTGTCCCTCGCCAAGGGTCGATCACGCCCAGCGCCTCTCTTGGCCACACAATGTTGCGCCGCAGTCATTTCGGTACGCTGACGAGCAGCAACCCGCCGAACAGCGCCGCCAGCGTGAGCAAGCTGATGCTGGCGACGGGCCAGCGCCGAGCGAGCCGGTCGGCCTGCTCGAAGGCCATGCCTACGGCCAGCGCAGCTTGGCGCAGCCGGCCGTCACTTGCGCCCGCGGCAGACCGTCCAGTGGCGAGCAATGGCGCGCGCGATAGTCCCAGCGCCAACAGCGCGCCGCCCACCAGCACCAGCACCGTCGTTGCCAGTTCCTTGGGCGCCAGCGGGTTCGACACGAGATGGCAGGGAACCGGCCCCAGTGCGGCAAGGGCAAGCAACAGCGAGGCGGCCGCGAGCGCCAGTGCCGCGAACTCGGAACGTCGCGAAACCCGCTTCACCAGAACCAGTGCAGCCGAGCGACGGCGCAGCACACTGACCAGCACCAGCACCACATAGCCGGCGGTGAAGACGGCGCCGCCTTGCAGCACGATCGTCCACCACCACTGCCCCGAGCCATCGGCGGCATCGAGCAAGAGTTTCTTCGCCAGATAGGCACCACTCGGCACCACTCCCATCAGCGCAATGCCGGCCAGCACGAACGCCAGCACGCTGACGGGCAGCGCGCGGGCGACGCCGGCCAGGTCGGCGATGCGGTCGTGCCCGAGCGCCGCATAGATGAGGCCGGCGGCCATGAACATACCGGCCTTGGCGGTGGCATGCGACACCGCCTGCAAGAGTCCGCCGCTCAGGGCCGCGCCGTGCATCAGCGCGTTGCCGGTGGCGTCGAAGGCGAGCGGGAACATGAGGAACAGATAGCCGATCTGCGCCATCGTCGAATAGGCAACCAGCAACTTCAGGCGCTCCTGACGCAGCGCGACGACGCTGCCGATGACGATGGCCATCGCGCCCAGAGCCCCGAGCAGTTGCGCCGACGGCAGGGTCACGACGCCCGGCATCACATCAAACCACAGCCGCACGACGAGGAACCACGACCCCTTGATCACCAGCGCCGACAGCACCGCACTGGCTGCCGCGGGCGCGCCGCCATGCGCCGGCGGCAGCCAGATGTGCAGGGGGAAGAGCGCGGTCTTGGCCAGCAGGCCGGCGGTCATCAACGCCAGCGCCGCCCAGGCGATCGGTTCGGGCTGCACCGCGTCGGCCAGAAGCGGGATGTCCAGCGTGCCGTAGCCACCGTACAACAGCACCGCGCCGAGCAGGTACAGCACCGAGCCGCACAGCGCAAACAGCATGTAGCGCAACGCGGCGCGCAGGGTCTCGCCGCTGCCGGCCAGGCACACCAGCGGCACGCCGGCGAAGGTCAGCAGTTCCAGCGCGACATAGAGCGTAAACAGGTCGCCGCTGACGAACACCAGGTTCAGCGCACCCCACACCGCCATCAGCAGCAGCCAATAGCTGAACGCGGCGCGCGACTCCTTGACGCCCAGCGGCGTGCCGAAGTCAGCGCGCGCGTAGATGCCGATGCCGCAGACCACCCCGGCCACCGTCAGCAGCATGGCCACCGCCGGCCCGTCGGCGCGCAGCGCGATGCCCAGCGGCGGCGCCCAACCGCCGAGCAGGTAGACCAGCGTCTGGCCTTCGCCCAGCCACGCGGCCGTGATGGCCAGCGCCAGCGCCAGCCCCAATGGCATGAAGACGAAGGCCACACGCTGCACCTGGCGCCCGCCCAACAGCAAACCGAGCAGCATGCCGACGAAGGGCAACAGCACCGCCGCCGCCAGCAGCGCGCCTCCGTGAGTGCTCGTCCAGAGTTCCACCGCCGGCGCTTCCGCTCAGTCGCCGGACGGCGGCTCGTCGGCCAGCGACGCGGTAGCGGTGGACTCAATCAGCCGCAGGAGCAGCGCCACCGTCACTGCAGTGGCGGCGAAGGCGACGACGATGGCGGTGATGAGCAGCGCCTGCGGCACCGGGTCGGCGGCCATGCCGGCCGCGGCGCCGCGCTTGGCCAGCGCGCCGAAGAGCACGAACACGCCCGAACCCATGATGTTGAAGGCCACCAGCTTGCGCAGCGGGTGCGGCTGCACGATCAGCCCGTACAGGCCGATGCCCACCAGCGCGCAGCCGCACAGCGCGAACAGTGTCTCAACGTTCATCGCCCGGCACTCCGGGCTGGCGTGGGCCTGGTGTTGCGTTCTGACATGGAAGTCTCAGCGGACGCCGGCGAGGGGTCGGCGCTTCGCGCCGGTGCCCCGTTCAACAGCAAGGCCAGTACCAGCACCAGCATCGGCAGCAGCGCCAGCTCGATGACCACGATCATCGGCTTGGCCCAGCCGTCAGGATAGCCAAGGAAAGCGCCCGCCTGCCACGCACCGAGCAAGCCGACGGCGACGAACACCAGGGGCCCGACGACGATGCCGGCGCGTAGCCAGCGGCTGTCGATGCGCGGTGCATCGCTGAGGCCGGCCATCTGCACCAGCATCCACATCGCCGCCAGGATGGTGGCGCTCTGGAACTTGCCGCCCGGGTGGTCGGCGCCGGCCCAGAACAGGTAGAGGCCGACGACGATGCCGATCGGCGGCAGCACGCGCGCCAAGTAGGTGAGGATGCCGTCCGGGTCCGCGCCGTAGCGTGGCCCGGGGCGGCCGCCCCAGAAGCGGTCCGGGGCCAGCGACCAGACGCCGATCAGCGCGATCACCAGCACGATCGCCTCGAGCAGCGTGTCCAGCGCACGGAAGGCGAGGAGCACGCCGGTGATCGGGTTACCGACGCCAGTGGCCGCCAGGTTCTCAACCGCCTGCGGCGCCAGCGTCGGCGCGGGCTCGGGCAACGCCAGCACGCACAGCGCCAGCACCGTGGCAACGCCCACCGACAGCAGCACGGCGAACGCACGCGTACCGGCGCCGCTGCGCTCGGACCAGGCCGCCGCCTCGGTGCCGCGCAGCCGCCCCACGGCACCGAGCAACAGCGCGCCGGTCAGGCCGCCGCCGATGGCCGCCTCGGTCAGCGCGACGTCGATGCCGGCGAGGCGCACCCACACCAGCGACAGCAGCAAGCCGTAGACGACGAAACCGGCTACCGCCACGAAGGCGTCGCGCGCGACCACGGTCCACAGCGCCAGCCACAGCAGCAGCAATGCAACGACCAGGCTGACGAGCGCCGTCATTCGACTACCCTGCGCGCTTCGGGATGAGCGTCGGGGAACGGCCCGGCGCCGCTCATTCGCTGCATTCCCGGCGCCGCACCGAGCGCGCGATGAGCTGCGACACCGCCCCGCTGGACAGCATCACCAGCAGCCACACCAGCACCAGCTTCAGCGCCGCGAGCACGCCATCCATTTGCGGCAGCAGACCGGTGACCACCAGCGCGACGCCCAGGTTGTCGGCCTTGGTCAGCGCATGCAGCCGCGTGTAGGCATCGGGAAAGCGCAACAGCCCGACCGTGCCGGCGAGAAAGAACACCAGGCCAGCGACAATGGCGACAATGCTGAAGACGTCGAGCACAACGCTCACCTTGCACCCTCCGTGGCATCGTCGTCGGCGACTTTCTGGTCCTGGCGCAGTGCGAACTTGACGAAGGCGATCGACGCGAAGGCGGAGAGCAGCGCCAGCGTCAGTGCCACGTCGAACATCGCCCGGTCGCCGGAGGCCGCTCCGAACAGCAGCAGCGCGCTGATGGCGCCGGTGCCCAGCAGTTGCGCAGCCATCATGCGCTCGGCGCGGCCCGGTCCGCGCGCCACGCGCACCAGGCCGACGGCCACCATCAGCACGACGAAAGCCGCCGCGGAGAGCAGAAACTCAGCCATCGCGCGGCTCCGGCTGCAGCGCCCTGGCGTAGGCGCGCTCCTCGGCGGCCAGTTGCTCGACCACCGCTTGCCCCGTGTCGAGGCAATGGAACTCGATCATCTCCGGTGTTCCGTCGCTGGCCACCGTGCCCGGCATCAGGCTGGCGATCAACTCGAAGGCGTTGCGCCCCGCACCGCGTGGCAGCCCAACGGGATAGTCGACGAAGCCCGGCTGCAAGCGCGGCTGCGGTGCGAAGGCGCGGCGCGCGACATCGGTGCCGGCCACCAGCGACTGCCACAGGAAGCGCGGCAGGAGCAGCAGCAGTTGGCCGAGGCGCACGCCGCCGCTGGCCGGCGGCAGCAGCTTGACGCTGGCCCAGGTGGCCGCAGCGCTGGTCAGCAGGCCGAACACCAGGTTCGCCGGCTTGGCGCTCTGGTCGACGACGATCCACAGGGCAAAATACAACACCGCACGCACGGCCAGAGCACGGGTCAGACCACCTCCGTGCACGCCGGTCACCGGACAACCCTCCGCGCTGCGCGCTCCGTGAGGAGTGCTTGGGAACGGCCCGGCGCGTTCATGCGCCCTGCTCCGTCACGGTCCGGGCGCCGTGCCGGCTGAGCGGCATCGCCGCCGGCGGCGACGTCATCACGATTGCTCCACCGCCACGGCATCAGCCATCGGCGTCTTCTCGTTGCCGAAAACCGTCATGTATACCGTGGGCAGGAAGACCAGCGTCAGCAGCGTCGCCACCAACAGGCCGCCCATGATGGCAAAGGCCATCGGGCCCCAGAACACGGTGGGCGCGATCGGGAGCAGGCCGAGCACGGTGGACATCGCGGCCAGCATCATCGGCCGAAAACGGTTGGTGGCGCAGGTCAGAACGGCATCGCGCACGGCGAGGCCGCTGGCGCGCTCCTCCTCGATCGAGACGATCAGGATGACCGCGTTCTTGGCGATCATGCCGAGCAGCGCCAGGATGCCGAGGATGGCGACGAAGCCCAGCGGACGGTTGAACAGCAGCAGCGACAGCACGACGCCGATCAGCCCCAGCGGCAGGATCGCCATCACCATCGCCAGGCGGCGGAAGCTGACCAGCATGACCATCATCGCCAGCAGCATCAGCACGATCATCAGCGGCACCACCGCGAACACCGAGGCCTGCGAGATCTGGCTCTCCTCGAACAGGCCCCCGGTCTCGAGCTTGTAGGGCTTGGTCAGCCTGGCGCCGAACTCGGCGATCTTCGGTGCCAGCGCGGACACCACGTCGTCGGGCAGCACGCCAGGGTTGACGTCGGCGCGTACCGTCAGCGTCGGCACCCGGTCGCGGCGCCACACCACCGGGAACTCCTGCTCCTCGACGAAGGTCGCGAACTGCTGGAGCGGCACCATGCGCCCGCTTGGCGTCGGCACCTGCAGTGACGCCAGCGTCTGGAACGAGGCGCGTTCACCATCGGCGGCGCGCACCACAGCGTTGACCAGATAGATGTCGTCGCGCACCTGCGTCACCGGCGTGCCGGAGATGGCGGCGTTGAGCACACCGGCAATCGCAGCCGAACTGACGCCGAGCTGCCGGGCCTGGTCCTGGTTGATCTTGACGCGCAACTGGCGCGCCGGCTCCATCCAGTCGAAGTGCACGTGCCGCGTGCGCGGGTCGGCGCCGACCACGTTGGCCAGTTCCAGCGAAAGACGCCGCACCTCGTCATTGTCCGGGCCGGAGACGCGGTATTGCAGCGGCCAGCCTACCGGCGGCCCCAGCTCGAGCGGCGACACGCGCGAGACGACGCCGGGGAACTGCTCGGCGAGCACCTTCTCGAGCTTGACCCGCAGCCGCTCGCGCGCCTCGAGGTCCTTGGTCACGACGACGAACTGGCCGAAGAAGGGGTTGGCCAACTGCACGTCGAGCGTCAGGATGAAGCGGATCGCGCCGCGACCGACGTAGCTGCTGAAGTGGTCGACGTCGGGGTCGGTCTTCAGGATCTCTTCCAGCCGCTTGACCTCCTGCTCCGTCGCGAAGATCGACGCGTTCTGGCGCAGTGTCAGGTCCACCGTCAGCTCGGGGCGGTCGCTGGAAGGAAAGAACTGCCGCGACACGTGGCTCGACAGGTAGAGCGCGGCGACAAAGGCGGCAACCGTGATGCCGATGGTCAGCCACTTCATGCGGATCGCGGCCTGCAGGAAGCTGCTGTACAGCAGCACCAGCCTGCCCGGCTTGGGTTCGGTCTCCTGCTGCTTCGGCGGCTTGAGCAGCGCCTTGCCGATTAGCGGCGCAAAGATCACCGCCACCAGCCACGAGACGATCAGAGAGATGGCCACCACCGAGAAGATCGAGAAAGTGTACTCGCCGGCAGAGCTCTTGGCGAAGCCGATCGGCACGAAGGCGGCGATCGTCACCAGCGTGCCGATCAGCATCGGCGCGGCCAGCGTGCGGTAGGCAAAGGTCGCGGCCTGGTCCGGGCTGTCGCCGGCGCCCAGCCGGCGCAGCATCGCGTCCACCGTGGTCATCGCGTCGTCGACCAGCATCCCGAGCGCGATGATCAGCGCGCCCAGCGAGATGCGGTGCAGGTCGATGTTGGCCACGTCCATCACTGCGAAGACGATCGCCATCGTCAGCGGAATGGCCAGCGCCACCACGGTGCCCGGGCGCATCCCCAGACTGACGAAACTGCACACGAGAATGATGACGATGGCCTGCCAGAGCGAGGTCATGAAGTCGTTGATCGCGATATCGACGGTGACCGCCTGGTCGGCGACCAGCACCGGCTCGATGCCGACCGGCAGGTTGGCCTTGATCTCGGCCATCTCCTTGCGCACGTTCTCGCCGAGCGCCAGGATGTCGCCGGCGTCGCGCATGGCAATGGCCAGGCCGATGGCCGGCTTGCCGTTGACGCGGAACATCGGCTGCGGCGGGTCGGTGAAGCCACGGCGCACCGTGGCGATGTCGCCGAGGCGGAAGATGCGCTCGCCGGCGACGATGTTCACCGCCTCGATGTCGCGCTCCGAGTCGAAGGCGCCGGACACGCGCAGGAACACCCGCTCCTGCTCACCCTGCATCGTGCCGGCCGGACGCACCAGGTTCTGCGCCTGCAGCGTGGCGACGATCTGGCTCAGGTTCAGGCGCAGGCCGGCCAGCCGCTCGGTTGAAAACTCGATGAAGATCTGCTCGTCCTGCGCGCCCATGACCTCGATCTTCGACACGTCGGGCACCTGCAGCAGCCGCGAGCGCGCCGCCTCGACATGGTCGCGCAGTTCACGGAAGCTGAAGCCGTCGGCGGTGAACGCGTAGATGATGCCGAAGGTGTCGCCGAAGTCGTCGTTGAGGAACGGCCCGAGCACGCCCTGCGGCAGCGTGTGGCGCATGTCGCCGATGTTCTTGCGCACCTGGTACCAGATGTCGGGAATCTTGTGCGGCGGCGTCGCTTGCTTCAGGTCGACGAAGATCGTCGTCTGCCCGGCGATCGTGTAGCTGCGCAGGCGATCGAGGTAGTCCGTCTCCTGCAGCGTGCGCTCGAGCCGCTCCGTGACCTGCTTCATGGTCTCGTCCACCGTCGCACCGGGCCAGCCGGCCGCGACGACCATCGTGCGCGTGGTGATCGCCGGGTCCTCGCCGCGCCCCAGCTTGAAGAAGGACATGACGCCGGCCACCACGGCCAGGATCATCAGTAAGACGACCAGCGAGCGCTTTTTGAGCGCCCATTCCGACAGGTTCGGTCCGATCACGAGCGGGCCTCCGGTACGCGCACCTTCTGGCCGGGGCGCAGCGCCTGAGCGCCGGCGATGACGACGACGTCGCCCGGGTTCAGCCCCGCGGCCACCTGCACCGTGTTGGCGTCGCCCCCGCCCAGCTGGACGCTGCGCAACGATACGGTGCTCGACGCCCCGTCGACCACCCATACCGCCGTCTTGCCGTCGGCACGGACCAGCGCCGAGGCCGGCACCTCGATGGCAAGCGCCTCGGGCAGTTGCATCTTGCCCGTAACGGTGCTGCCCAGGCGCATGGCCGGCGGCGGGTCGATCAGGCGTACGCGCACGGCGAAGGTGCCGGTCACCGGATCCGCGCGCGGCGAGACTTCCCGTACCCGGCCGGCAACCGTCACCCGCGGGTCGTCGGTCAGTGCCACCGTGATCTCCGGAATCTTCGGCGCGACGTCCTTGATGCGGCCCGGCACGTCGAACACTGCGTCGCGCGCGCCCTCGCGCGCCACTTGGACGATCATCCGCCCGGCCGATACCACTTCACCGGGCTCCGGTCCGCGCGCGGTCACGACGCCAGCCGCGTTTGAAAAGAGCCGCGTATAGCTCAGACGGTTTTCCGCCAGGCTGACCTGCGACTGTACCGCCTCGACCTGCGACTCGGCGGTCTTCAGGAGTGCCACGGCCTGGTCGAACGAGGCACGCGACACGGCGTCCTCGGCCACCAGTTCGCGCATTCGCGCATGATTGTTGCGCGCCTCGACCAACTGTGCCCGTGCGGCAGCCAGTTGCGCGCGCGCCGCATTCAGGCCGCTTTCCTCGTTCTGCGGATCGAGCCGCGCAATGAGTTGACCGGGCTTCACGTTGTCGCCGATATCCACCGTCCGCTCGACCAGCCGGCCGTCGATGCGGAATGACTCGTTGATCTCGGTCTGCGCCTGCACCAAGCCGGTCAGGGAGACGAGACCACCAGCGGAACGAGTTTCGATGGTGATCACCCGCACCGGGCGAATCTCGGGCGCCGCCGCTTCGTCAGCGCGCTGACAGGCCGCCAGAAGCGCCAACGCGGCGAGCGTCAGCAGGGCATTCGTTCCGGACAGAACAGCATTTCGCTTGGTGGCGCGATTCACGAACACGGGGCAGCTCCTTGTCAAAGTTCTGGTGCACAGTTGGCTGGCGCACTCGCTGACGACGGCAGGTATCGACTACGCGATACGAGGGACTACCAACCCGGCGCACTCGCCACCTTGCCGGCGGCGACAGCGCGCTCGAGTTGCGCGTGGTCGCGCTCGTTCTGGTCGGCGTAAAGGCGGGAGAAGTCGCGCAGGGCAGTGGCAAACTGCGAGCCCTTGCCAAGGTACCCGCTGATCGCCACAGCGTCCCCCGAGCGGGCGTGGGCCCGCGCCAGCGTCTCGCCGCAGGCGGCGGCAAACTCTACCAGGCAGGGGGCGAGCAACTTGATGTCGAGGATGATCTTCATGTCACGGAACTGCCGCACATAGTAGTCCCTGCCCTGGAACGAGCCCCAACCGACGAAGATGCCGGTTGCCGTCTGCAGCGCCCGCTTGCCGGCGACCACCCGGGCCCCATGATTGTCGTGCTGGCTACGGCCGAGGTAAGACTCATACACCGACGGACCGGCCTGCTTGATCTGCAGGAATAGCGGGTCGCTGCCGCTGCGGCCCTCGAAGAGGGCCAGATAGACGCGCATGCCGACGCTGCCCACCCCCACCACCTGGCGGACCACGTCAACCAGCGTGAAGCGGTCGAACAGGAAGCGCCGATCCTCCTGCAGGGTCATCCGGTAACCAGTGATGAACTGCTCGGTCAGCGCGTCCTGCTCGTCGTCATCGATGGCGACGCGGAACGGTGGATCCTCGTCGATCCGCGGCCGGCCGTCGACCATCGAGGTGAGCTTGGCGAACGCCCCGAGGTGAGTCCGGTTCCTGGACTCCTTCTCGATGTGCACCGAGATCGGCCCGCGGTCGGCCGCTGTGAAGTAGCTGATCAGACTGTCGACATGCGTGCCGTCGTACCAGAGGCTGAGTTCGCTCATCTTCGCGCAGCGGGCCATGCGGTCCCGATACGCCTCCACTGCCGTAACCACCGCCTCATCCGCCGTCGCCGCCTTGATGCCGTCCTCGCGAGCCGCCACCACCAGGCTGGCGGCGAGTCGCTGCACATCCCACTCGAAAGGCCCGGGCAACGTCTCGTCAAAGTCGCGCAGGTCAAACAGGAGGTTCCGCTCGGGCGTCGCCCAGAGGCCAAAGTTGAGGACGTGAGCGTCGCCGCAGAGCTGCACCAGCAGCCCGCTGTGAGGCCTGGAGGCGAGATCGGCAGCCATCACCGCCGCCGCTCCGCGGTAGTAGTTCCACGGCGAAGCCACCATGCGGCCATGCCGTACGGGGAGCAGCTCGGGAACCCGGATTGCGTTCTGGGCGACGATCGTGTCGAGCGCGTCGTGCCCGCGCGCGGCCTCGTCCCAGCGTGCAAACGCGCTGCGTGGAGCCCGCTCGCGTGCCGCCTTGCCGGCCGCCTTTCGCTCCTTGACGGTCTCCCGGAGGTCGTGCACCGGCGCCGTCGACGGCGAAGTCGTGCTGGGATCGGTCTCCGGCATGAAGGCAGTCCTCGAAGCGCGTCTGGCGTGCAGCCAAAAAGTTTGCGGTGGAAACATGAACTCCGTGGCTTGGCTGGCCAGCAACGGATACAAAATGCACGGCGTTTCCTCGTGCACGTCCGGCGCAGGATGCCTCCAAGGCGGATGCATGTCAACCCTGAAGATGCAGCGAGGCAAGGCCATTGAGCGCACCTGCGGTCCGTATGCGCACCATCGGCGTGCGGGGCGCGGTGGCCCACTGCAAGGGCTGTGTCAGGGGGGACATGCCGCCGTGGAGCGTCCGTCCGGGTCTCCCCGACCAGGCAAGTGGATCGATCGTTGCCGGGGCAGCCCGGCCTGCAGATGGAGGAAATGCTCCTGCGCGTGGCGTCGGATTGATTTTCCTGCAGAAAGAATGCGACACTCGTCGAGCGCGCTTCGCCTGCAGCGTATGGCAAGGCGCCTTTTTCACTAGAACGCCGATGAGCCAGCAACGACAACGCCTCGACCCGAGGTGGCGACCAGCATCTGGTTCGAGAACCGCTGGCGTTGACCCCGAAAGTGGCGATCAAGGACCACGAAACTGATGCGATGCATGTCTCTTCTGTTCGCTCCTGGCCACCGGTCACCGGGCCGCCGCCGGACCAATCTTCGGCACGCGCGCCATGCATTGATCGATGGCGTCGCTGCGTACCTGGGCGCCAGCCGGGTCGTTGCCGCGAGCAACGACCCGGCGCTCGGCCAAGTCGTCACCCCGCTCGGCTTCGGCTTCATTGCCGGGGCGGATGAATCGGGGTCGATCGACACCAAGGCGCACCGTAGGTATTCATCGGTCTCGCTCGCCGTTGCAGCGGCCCCCCTCGGATGAGTGTCAGAACCGATCGCTGTTGGCTTGCCGTCGGCACGCTGCTGCTGTGGCTCTCGGTCGCAGCAATACCCGCTCGGGCCCAGGCGGTCACCGCCGGCGCCGACTCCTCCCTTGCGCCGACGGATGTCACGCTCCAGACACCAGCCCACAGGTCCGCCGATATCCCGGCCCGCGCCGACGCCGACGAGCAAGACATCCAGGCGATCCTGCACCGCGCCCGGGCGCCGGATGCAGCTCGGCGCTACGAAGAGGCTTTCGCGCGGCATTCAGCGGCCATCCGGCAGCTCGAGGAGCACTCCGGCAAGAGCGATCCGGCCGTGCTGTCGGTGCGCCGACTCGAGAGCCTGCAGCGCCACTGGCTGCTCTACGAGCGATCCGTCGCCCAGACGCGTGCGGAACTGGCGCGCACGATCAACACCCTGTCTGAGGACGTGGCCGACCTCGCGAACCGGCGAGCGGTCTGGCAGGCCACCGACCACACTGTGAGTCTGGCGCCCGCGCTGCGGGAACGTGTCGAGGAGATGATCGCCAGGATCGACGATGCAGAAAAGGTTCTCTCGGTGCCCCTGGCCAGGTTGCTCGATCTCGGACGAACGGGCGGCGCGCTGGCAGCCCAGGTGCAACAGGGAATCGCCTCCGTGTCGAGCAAGGTCGAGGACCAGGACCGGCGACTGTTCAGCATGGACACGCCGCCGCTGTGGCTGGCATTGCGCGACGCCGAAGCACGCGAGCCGGTGACTGCCGGACTGAGCCGTAGCCTCGATATCGAACGTGCGTTCACCAGCAGTTACGACGCCGCCAACGTTCGCTGGCTACCGGCCCTCGCGGCCGGCGCTGTGCTCCTCCTGCCGGCGATGGTCTGGCTGCGGTATCGCGCCCGCCTGCTGGTGGCGACCGGGCAAGCCACCGAGCCGTCGATGCGCGCGCTCTCGCGGCCCTGGGCGGCATGGTTGTTGCTCGTTCTGATCGGCGCCGTGCTATACGACATCCAGGGGCCGATCTTCCGCCAGCAGGCGGTGATGCTGCTCGCCTGGATCCCGGTGCTGGCGCTTGTCCAGCGTCGCGTGCTCGCCAGCGTCGGCCCCTGGGCCTACTTCAGCGCCGTGTTCTACTTGCTGAACACCATGGCGTCGTTGCTGCTTGGTGATCAGTTGCTGTACCGCGGCTTCCTGCTGGCCCTGAACCTGCTGATGTTGCTGACCCTGTCCTGGCGCATGCTGCGCGCACGGCGCCGCGCTGCCGACGATGCCGGACCGATGCCCCTCTGGGCGCTGACTTTCCTTGGCTGGGTCGCCTGCGTTGTGCTGCTCGTATCGGCGGGTTCCAACGTCCTCGGCAATATCTCGCTGGCGACAATGCTCACGGGCGCGCTGCTCGACAGCAGTTATGCCGCGCTGGCCCTGTACGCCGGCAGCACGGTCCTGGTAGCCTTGTTCCAGGTGCTGGTTCCCCGCTCGACGCTGGCGCGCTTCGCCGGGCGGCACTGGGGCTCGTTGATCCCGCTGGCGGCCAGGCTCGGTCGCACCCTGATGCTCCTCGCCTGGCTGATCTACGCGCTGCAGTCGTTTCGCGTGTATCGCCCGCTCTCCACCTCGCTGGTGACGGTCCTCACGCATGAATTCCAGCTTGGCCTGTTGTCCATCAGCCTGGGCAACCTCGCAGCGTTCTCGGTGGCGATCTGGGCCGCCTTCTGGCTGGCCAGAACCATCCGCCTGGTGCTCGCCGAAGACCTGCTGCCCGCGCTAGCCTTGCCACGCGGGGTGGGCGACAGCATCTCGACGCTCACCTATTATGGCATCGTCCTCGTCGGCCTGCTGCTGGCGCTGGCCATGGCCGGCTTTCAGGTGGGGCAACTCGCCATCGTCTTTGGCGCGCTCGGCGTCGGCATCGGTTTCGGCCTGCAGGATGTGGTGAAGAACTTCGTCGCCGGGCTGATCCTGATGTTCGAGCGACCGATCCGGCTTGGTGACGTGGTGGATGTGGCGGGGATGAGCGGCAAGGTCCGCGACATCGGCATGCGTGCCACCATCATCACCACCTTCGACGGTGCCGAGGTGGTGGTGCCCAACGGTATGCTGCTCGCCGACAAGCTGGTGAACTGGACGCTCAGCGGCAGCAGCCGGCGCATCCACGTCGGCGTCAGTAGCGGTTACAGCGTGAGCCCCAGACAGACCATCGAACTGCTGGTAAACATCGCACGTGGCGTCGACGGCATCGCCTCGTCGCCCGCGCCGATCGCCGTCCTGACCGGCCTCACCCCGGGCGCTCTGGAGTTCAGCGTGCGTGCCTGGACCACCCCTGGTTCCGACTGGGTGGCGGTGCACAGCGCACTCTCCGTAGGCATTCGCGACGGCTTGGCGGAAGCCGGCATTGAAGTGCCGCTGCCGCAGCGCGAGATGCACCTGCGGAACGCGTCCGGAGCGATGGTGCCGCCGCCAACTGCGGGCAGGTAGTGGCAGCAGGGCCGAAGGTCTGGCCCGATACCGGGTGGATGGACCAACCTTGATCCTTGTCGCTACCGTCTGACCAGTGCCGTGACGGCGGCACAACACGGGCATGGACGAGATCCGCTTGCTTGGCCTAGAATATCTCCATTCTTCGCAACGAAGAGAGTCTCTCAACTGACTGATCGATCGACGCGCAAACCGAAAGCGGTGGCAAACAGCCCATGCTCAACGTTATCCCCCTGCTGCAGATACCCTGACCATGGGTTTACTTGGCATCCTGCTCGGCTTGGGACTGCTCGTCTGGCTGGCTTTTCGTGGCTGGAGCGTGCTCGGGCTGGCACCCGTCGCCGCCCTGATCGCGGCGGCTTTCGCCGGCGATCCGCTGCTCGCCAACTGGACCCAGACCTTCATGGGTTCGGCCGCAGGCTTCATTGCGCAGTTCTTTCCGCTGTTCCTGCTCGGCGCGCTGTTCGGCAAGCTGATGGACGACAGTGGCTCGGTCACCGCCATCGCGCAGTTCATGACCGAGCGACTCGGACCGCGTCGGGCCATCCTGGCCGTGGTACTGGCCGGCGCATTGGTCACCTACGGCGGCGTCAGCGTGTTCGTCGCGATGTTCGTGCTGGCTCCGATGGGCCAGGCCCTGTTCCGCGCCGCCGACGTGCCGAACCGCTTGCTGCCCGGGGCAGTGATGCTGGGCACCGCGACCTTCACGATGTCGGCTTTGCCGGGCACGCCAGCGATCCAGAACGCGATCCCGATGCCGTTCTTCGGCACCACAGCGTTCGCCGCGCCCGGCCTGGGCTTCATGGCGGCCGCCATCATGCTTGGCTTCGGGCTGTGGTGGCTGACGCGCGCCGAGTCTGCCGCGCGCCGCGCCGGCGAGGGCTTCGCCGGCGCGATCGGCTCGGCCTCCGCGGCGGCGCACGACCCGGTGGTGCGCGAGCGCGCCACGGCGTCGCACGAGTTCGATCCCGCGGAGGTCGAGCACGGCACGCGCAGCCCGCAGTTGCCGGGAATCAGCGTTGCCTTGTTGCCACTCGTCGTCGTCATGCTGGTCAACCTGACGATGTCGCTGCTGGTGTTGCCACGCCTTGACACGAGTTATCTGGCGGAACTGCGCTGGGGCGAAACCTCGCTGGCGAGCGTCGGCGGTGTCTGGTCGGTGATCGTCGCGCTGGCTTCGGCGATTGTCGTGCTGTACCTTTTGAACCGAGGTCGTCTGCTGGCACTTCGCGACACGGTCGATGCCGGCCTCAATGCTTCGGCGCTGCCCGTGTTGAGCGTCGCCAGTCTGGTTGGCTTCGGTGCGGTGGTTGCAGCACTGCCTGCCTTCGAGGCTGTGCGCGACTGGGTACTGAGTATCGAAGGTGGACCGCTGGTCGGTCTGGCGCTGGCCACCAATGTGCTCTCGGCGCTCACCGGTTCGGCCTCGGGCGGCCTGACCATCGCCCTCGGCGCGCTTGGAGAAACCTATATGCAACTCGCCGCAACCCATGGCATCGACCCGGCGCTGATGCACCGCGTGGCGGTGATCGGCGCCGCCACGCTCGACAGCCTGCCGCACAACGGCGCCGTCGTGACCTTGCTCGCCGTCTGCGGCGCAACGCACCGGGAAAGCTACTTCGACATCGTCATGGTCGCCATTGTCGGCGCCTTGCTGGCGCTCGCCGCGGTCATTGCCGTGGGCGCCACCGTCGGCTCGTTCTAGCCGCGACTGGCCTGAGCTCGGCACCGGCGAGCCGGAGAGCGTGCTGCCCGCGTGGTGAGCATCGAGCTGGATGGTCCCCGATGGGGGCTCGCTTACTCAGGAAGACGCCGTTTGCGTTTTCCATCCTTTAATGAACGTGAAAGACCGGACATGAGCACGAAGAAAGTCGCAATCGCCTGCCAAGGTGGTGGTACGCACGCAGCATTTACCTGGGGCGTCCTCACGCAGATCCTGGAAACCAAGAAGGCTTGGGACGCTGACACTGGAGCGGCAGAGAAGTTCGACATCATTGCCATCAGCGGCACTTCTGCCGGAGCGCTTTGTGCTTTGGCAACGTGGTACGGACTGGTCCCCAACACTGCCGACGCAGACTGCGGCACGATCGACAAGGCGATTGATCGCCTGGATTTTCTATGGACCAACTTTGCTGCGACCACGCCGGTCGAAATCGCCCACAATCAGATGGTCGGGACGCTCTTGCAGTGGAAAGCGAAGGGCGTGCCGTTCCCGGGATCGAACCCCTACGCCGGGCACGGCAATGTCGGTTTGACCGCGCTTGCGATGATGGGTGCCCGCAGCGACTACCTCGGTTTTCCAGATCTGCTCGACGCGCTCTGTCCGGATTTCAAGACGATTGACTGGGCGGCGGTGGCCAAGGCCGATCGCCGAATCCTCGTGGGCGCAATTGAGGTTCTCAGCGGCAACTTCGAGATCTTCGATTCCAACAAGACACTGGAGCAACTTGGTTTGCTGTCCAGCCCACCGAAAGTCGATCAATACGACGTCACTCGCTGGCGCATGCGCCGTGCGATCTCGCTCGAGGGCGTGGCAGCGTCGGGAACGCTGCCCGAGATCCTGCCAGCGCAGGTCATCGGCAACACGACGTTTCCCACCTGTGAACCCAACAAAGTCATCACCCGGAACGCGTATTATTGGGATGGCCTGTATTCGCAGAACCCCCCGGTTCGCAATCTCCTGGACGTCGGAACAAAGGCCGAGAAGCCTGACGAAATCTGGGTCGTGCGCATCAATCCGCAAGAAATCTCGCCGCAATCCCAGAAGGTCAGCCTCGAAGACATCAAGGATCGTGAGAACGACCTGGCCGGTAATCTATCGCTGAACCAGGAGTTGGACCACATTTTGACGATCAATCGTTGGATCGCAGAACATGGGGACAGCCATCCGCCGCTGAGGGGCCGCAAGATCGTCGAGGTCCGGACCATCAAGATGAGGCGCGAAACCGCCTGGGGTCTCCAGCACACGTCCAAATTCGACCGCAGCGCTGACCATTTCGCCAAACTTCGGGATGAAGGGAAGGCGGTGGCGGAACAGTGGCTCGCCGACTGGCGGGCGAGCGGCAAAGACTTTGCCTCATACCCCAACGATGCTCACTACCCGGAACCTGCCTGACTCTGGTCGCGTAGCCGCCTTCCCGCTCCGCTCGCAAGGCGCGCTACAAGCATGAGGCTGCGAAGACGCCACCCTGGAAACTTCTCCCGTCGGACGCATCGGGCCCGGTCACCGTCAGGCCGGGACTAAAACCGTATTTGCAGGTGCAGCAGCAGGTAGCTGACGATGACGACCGTCACCAGCGATCCGGCCACCAGCGGGATACCAAACTTGGCGAACGAGGCCGAGGTGTAGCCGCCGGGTTGCATGACCATCAGGTTCGACTGGTGGCTGAACGGGTTGATGAAGGTGAACGAGATGCAGGTGCCGATCAGCGCCAGGAGTGTCACCGGGTTGATGCCGAGTTCGTTGGCTATGCCGATCGCCACCGGGGTGAGGATGGACGCTGCTGCTGCATTGGTGACGAGGTTGGTCACGAGCGCCGTCGTCAGAGCAAAGACGATGACGACGAGCAGCACACTACCTCCCGCGAGGTTCCTGATGGCGTCGGCAAGCACGGTGGCAAGCCCGCTCTCGACGACGATTGCGCCGAGCGCCACCGACCCGACGAGGATGAACAACACGTTCCAGTCGAGGGCCCGCACGGCGGACTTCGGCGTCAGGATCCCGGTGACCACCATGAGCACAGCCCCGGTCAAGGAAGCCAGCTCGACCGCAAGCAGGCCGAAGGACGCCGAGACGATGACGGCGATCAGGATCGCGAGCGCGAACACAGTCTTGGCCGGTTGCGGGCTCAGCCCCGCGGCTTTCTCGAAGATCGCCACATCCGGCTGGTCTACGAGCAGGGCCTTGCTCGGCGTGGTCACGAAGGCGGTTGCGCCCGGACGCACCTCGGTGTCGCGCAGTGGGCCTGTGGTCCGCGCGGCGATGACGTGGATGCCCCCGTCGGTTTCGAAGTCCCGCACTGTCCCGCTGACGCCCGAGCCTGCAGAAACCCGGTATAGGCGCTGTTCCGCCAGGCCGAAAAGCGGGCTGCCCCACAAGGCGGTCACGCCGCTCTCGGTCGCCGAGAAGATCAAGGTGTCGCCGGCCTCGATCGGGGCGGATGGATCAAGGTCGGCATCCCAACGCCGGATCGCGTCAAGGGCGTACTGCTGCGTCTGATCGATCCCGAAATCCGCGGCCACACGGCCAATCGCCAGCGCCTTCCCGGAGACCGGGATCTCGACTCGCCAGTCGCGAGTCGCCACTACCGTTTCCCCCTGACCGCTCAGCATCAGCGGCGCGATCATATACACGATCACCGCGCCGACAATGGCGACCGGCAACGCCACCGGGGCGAACGACAGCATCGTCATGTCGATGCCCGCTGGCGCAGCGATGCCGGCAATGAGCAGGTTGGAACTGGTGCCGATCAGAGTGACCGAGCCGGCCAAAGTCGTGATGTGCGCGATCGGCAGCAGCAACTCCCGGGCGTTGATGCCGCGGTTCTGCTCCAGTTCCTTGGCTGCCGGGACGAGCATGGCGACGATCGGGGTGGTGTTCATCAGGCCGGAGCCGACACCGATGGGCAGCGCGAGGCGACGCAAGGCGTGTTGGGCGCTGGTGACGGTCGACAACAGAGCCCACGTGACTCGCGTCACGGCGCCGGTATGGACGATGCCCTTGGCGATGACGAGCATCGCCGCGACGGTGATGATCCCGCCGTTGCTCAATCCGGCGAATAGCGCCGGCACCGGGGCCAACCCGGTGACGCCCGCCACGCAGATCGCCGCAGCCAGTGCGAGAACAGCTGGAACCCTCCCCGAGGCCATGGCGACGAGCGTTGCGAGTACGACCAGAGCGGCAAAGTAGATCACGTGAGACTCCTTCCTGTGGGACGCCAAGCAGTCCCTCGACGGCTGCCGTTCTTCCCAGCATTGATTCCATTTCACTTCCGGGCGACCAGGTGTGTTCATGCACTCCCAGATCTTCATGGCCCGCGCTGGCTCCTTTGGCCGCTACGGATGGTCCCTGGCAGATGGATCCCTCGATGCCTGCTGCCGCAAGTTCCCGGTCGGCAATCATACAGAATCTCGTGGCGACTTGGGTCATTGCCCGGCCAATGCTCTCAACCTATCGGAACATGGTCATGCCGAGCGCGTTTGAGCGTTGGATACATGTGGCTTTTTGGTGAATCTTCTTGGGCGCCAGCGGTTTGGCTTGATCTAGACGGATTCCTGCTGAGTTCGTCGAAGACGGAGGCGACGTTGTCGAGAGCGTCAAGTCCTTGAAGAAGCCAGCGACCGAGGGTGCGCCTGATTCAAGAAGTTTGGTTCCGGCTTCGCCGGCTTGGGTCGCGAGCATTGCTCGACACCCCCATTCACCGGCCGGCAACGGGCCCGCCATCGGTTCCCCGGAGGGCGACGGCGGGGCTTGACCACGGCTGCCCCTTGCGCGAACCGAACTTGTGCGAGTAAACCCAGGTGAATTCCGCACCGAACAGGAAAATCTGGGCGGAATAATACACCCACAACAGCACGATGATCAGCGAGGCTGAAACGCCGAAATGCGACGAAACACCGCTTCTCCCGATGTAGGCGCCGATCAGCGCCTTGCCGGCGATGAAGAGCAGCGATGTGACTATTGCGCCGACCCAGACATCCTTCCAGTGGATCTGAACACGGGGCATGGTCTTGTAGATCATGGCAAAAACCGCCGTCGCCAGCATGACGCCGAGTGCGACTTCGCTTGTCTTCTCGACCGTTGCCCAACCTGCGGCATGCGGATACAGCCACTTGCTCAGTGCGGCCAGACCAGCACTGAACGCGAGCGAAACCGTCAGCAGGAAGCCGATTCCCAGAATCATGCCGAAGGACAGCAGGCGGGCGCGTAGCATACTCCAGATGCCGGAGACCTTTGCCCTCTGTGGCGCCCGCCAGATTCGGTTGAGCGCGTCCTGCAGTTCGGCGAAGACGGATGTCGCGCCAATGAAGAGAAAGATCAGTCCGAAGATTGTTGCCATCGCGCTTTCGGCTGGCTTGCCCGCACTTTCCAGCAACCCCTGAACAGCCAGCGCCCCAGGCGTCCCGAGCAATCCTTGCAGTTGTGCAAAGATTTCGCCGCGAGCAGCCTGCTCGCCGAAAAAGAATCCGGCAACCGAAATCACGATCAACAACAGCGGAGCAATCGAAAACATCGTGTAAAAGGCCAAGGCCGCGCCCATGCTCTGCGCATAGTCATCCACCCAGTTCACGGCAGCCGCCTTGAATAGATCCGGGATCTCCCGGAAACTCATGGCTCGATTCTCCGCCGGTCCACGGCGCCTGTCGCGTGCGCTCGCCTGGCGCACGGACAACGGCATTTCACGTCGGTCAGGGACCATAGCGGCACAGGCCATGCGTCGGTGGGACTTGCAGTCGCTTCGCTCACAGCCTGCCGTTCCGCGAGAGAAGGACGGCAAGCGGCCGCGTACTCGAGAACTCTGAAAAAATGATGGCCATGACGGCAGTAATCGGCACCGCCAGAAATGCACCGGCAATTCCCCACAATTCGGACCAGATCGCTAGGCTGACGAGGATGGCGAACGGACTGAGGTTGAGCGAATTTCCCATGACGTAGGGGTCGATAAAGTTGCCAATCAGGAACTGGGCGAGCACCAGCCCCAAGAACACCCAGAGGATCGCATTAGGATCTTCAAACTGAATGATCGCCATGATCAACGGCAACAGGACTCCGATAAAGGATCCGATATAGGGAACATAATTCAGGAATGCGATCAGTACCGCCCAGAACAAAGCGAATTCAAGGCCAGCGAGGGCCATGATCCCCCAACTTGTCGCTCCCAGAAACAAGTTGATGAATGTCTTGAGTGCCAGATAGGATCCGATTCGCCTGTTGATGTCGGCGGTGACTGCCCGAATCCGGGCCACGCGGCCGGCATCGCTCGAGATGTTTTCGATTTTCTGGGAGAAGAATCGCCGCTCGGCCAACAGGAAGGTGGCATACAGAAACACGACGATAACGCTGACGATAATCGACGACACCGAAGCAAGCATCGACCCGAGCAGCCGCTGGATGTTTATCTGGGCGACGAGTTCCTGGCGCAGCGTGGTCCACGTTGGTTCAGTCTCGATTCGCAGAAAGACGGCAAGTCTCTGGATGGCGGCGAGAAGTGACTGCTGATATTGCGGGGCAAGCGCCAAGATCCTGTCCTTGTTGATGACCAAAAGACCAACAACGGCGAGCAACAAGAGTGTGATGACAAGCACCGAGAGTGCGTATCTGGCTTGCAGCGGCAGAACGCGACCGAGCAACGGAATGCCGTGCATGACCTGCGCCAGACCGACAATCACATAAACGACGACAAGACCAAAGAAAACAGGGACACAGACGTCTTTCCCGATATAAAGCAACCAACCCGTGATCAGCATCAGGGCGCTGCCGTACACGAGTCCCTGAAGTCTACCCATGTCTCAACATCCCCGGTTCCTCGGCAGTCCGGATGCCATGGCTCGCTGCCGATTCAACCACTGGCTCGTGCTGCATGATCATTCTCGACAGCCCGCAGTACCGGCTTTCGCGACGGATTCGACAGACCGCAGTCGAACCTAAAAAGGCGAGACGCCTTGCTGCTGCGGAAACGCATACCATCAGGCGCACCGAGACGGACCTTGCGGCAGACGTGCAGGCGATCGAGAGGCTCCCGAACAGCGCAAAACCGGCTCGCGGCGGCGGCGAGCCCGGTTGCTCGACGATGGTCGATCGTTACCTTGCTGCAGACACGGGCTCACGCCACTCGCGCGGCGGCGGTCGGCGGTCCCAGCGCTTCTGCCAATAGGCCTTCCGCCCGAACCAGTGCTGACGCTGGTAATGGGTGTCCCAGTATTCGCCGAGGGCAAACTCGCTCTGCGGCAGGCCGAGGTTGGGGCCGCCATTGAGAATGGTGACGACACTGCCATTGAACGGAATCGAAAGGAAGCGAGAATACACCCAACCGCGATCACGACCGGCAATGACATCGCACCACCGCCAGTTGGCGACACATCCGACGACGGTGACCCTCGTCCCGCTCAGAAGCCAAGTAACGGTCGGGAAGTTCTTCTCGGGACCGGCACGAACATTGACAGAGGAGGTCGTGGTCGCAGTCTGCTCCGCCGCAGCGGGACTGCACGAGCTACCGGCGATTAGCAGTGCGAGCAGCAATTTCAAAGGCTTGAGCATAAGCATCCTGTCGAAGGTTGATTCAATCTCTCACCAGAACTGCCCGCCACCCACAGTGCCTTCACAAACTCCTGACCGGCGACCGCCCAGTGCGGATGGCTCGTCGCCAGCTACCGGAATGACCTATAGCGGCCAAGTCACCGGAACATAAGAGCGAAAGTGATGTGGTTTCTGGAGCCTAGAGGAAATTATCCTTGATCGCGGCGGCAGCGGTCAACGTCAGTTTCCTAAATGGGGCAGGCGGGAGGGTCGCTCAAGCCGCGCCCACCGTTCAGCGCCGGTCGTGATCCTGCCCAACGATCATGACTGTCAAGAAACCCCTGATGCTGAAAGTCATGACCGTTTCCCTCTTCCCCGGCCCGTCTCCCGCGTCAGGGAGAAGGGCGACGCCCGCGTCGCAAACGCGACCTTCACGGGAAGGCGCGAGAGCCAGCGCTGGTAAAGTGGGATCGCCTTGCCGAACAGGGCTGGCCAAGCCGAACCCCAGGCAACAAGGGCAACCGCGCCAATGGCGCGGGCGACGCTGAAGCGGCGCGCGGACCGCTACTTCCTGCCTGCCTTGGCGACCCACAGGTAAATGTTCAGCGCCGCGATAACCAGCGCCACCGGCACACCGATGTCGAACAGCGAGGTCTCGCCATTCCAGGACATGATCTGGCCGAGGAAGGTCACCGCCATCACCGCAATCACCACCGTCACCAGACTGGTCTTGAGATCCTCGAAGCTGTTGATCTGCAGGCGGGATGCCACTTTGAAGTCAGCGTCGATGAACAACTCATAAAGGCCGAGCGCAAGGATCAGCATGACGGTACCGAGCAGGAACAGATCGAAGATCTCGATGAAGTAGAGCATCAAGGCCTTCGCACCCGTGCTGGAGACGTCGCCCGCCGTGAGTGTCCGCGTGATGACCACGATGGTGTCGATGAGGCCATAAACATACAGCGCCATCGCTGACAGGAGAGCACCAAGCACCGCGGCGAGCACCAGGAAACGACTGGCGTTCAGTAGCGGCTTCATCAAGGCGGGTCCTGCGGATCTGCAAGACCCGTGCCGCAAGCGGCTGTGGAGCCGCGCAAGGGAACCAGCAGCGGCGCCTCTGACATGCTGCGGATCCGGGAACTGCACTCAATCATCACCCGCCTCGTGATCTGCAAAGCGGAAAGACTATCACTTCGGTGAGCCGAAGGCACCATTCCGGAACATGTCCGCGCCGAGCACGGCGGAAGGGCATGGCACCTCGATGAGGCCCGCACCATGAGGAACCCGGCTGATCGCCACGAATGGCGCCGATGCGCCATCTCGAGCCTCAGTTCGCCGAGCACGGCGACGCGCAGGGAAACCGTCCAAGGCGCGAGATCGTCGGCCAGGCGAGTTGCTCACGGAGGAGCGCAATGGAAGGATCGACGCCATATTCGATGTTGGACGCAGCATCGGCTTCGGCGTGCGGGTCAGGGGCGCGAGCCTGCAAGGCGCCCTCAAAAACGCGCGTCCAGGTTGCCGGCGAGCCAGCGCTGACGTGCCGCCGACCTTACCCTGAGTGGCTGTCGGCGACGTCCTTCAGGCAGCGCGGGCGACGGCAGTCGTATCGCTCTCGGTACCGGCGGCGAGGCGACGGCGCCAACTCTCCACCTGCCGCAACAACTCGTCCGGCCGTGTCCTGACGACTTCAGGTCTGCCGGCGTAGATGCGTCCGTGGTTGCCGTCGAGGCACAGCCAGTCGCCCTCGGCGAGTTCATGGCCGGCGATCCGGCAACGGCGTTCGTCCAGGTCGGGCACCAGTTCGCGGCAACCGACCAGACAGACCTTGCCGAGCTGTCTCGCCACCACCGCTGCGTGCGAGGTGCGACCACCGAGAGCGGTCAGGATGCCGGCGCTGACGGCGATTCCAGCGATGTCCGCGGTCGCCGTTTCCTGCCGCACCAGCAGCACCGGATCGCCGGCCGCGACAAGCCTCTCGGCGGCTGCGACGTCGAGAACCAAGCGGCCAACGGCGATGCCGATGCCTGCAGGCGCAGCGCTCGCCAGGCACTGCAGCTTGTCGGGACGCGCCAGGCTCACTTCCTCGACGGCTGCGAGATCGATGCCCTGCAGTTGTGCCAGCGCCGCCGCGGCATCGACCAGTCCGGCAGCCACCAGATCGACAGCGATGCGCAACGCTGCCAGCGGCGTCCTCTTGGCAGCTCGCGTCTGCAGCATGAACAGCTTGCCGTCCTCGACCGTGAACTCGAACTCCTGCGCGTCGCCGAACGCCGCTTCAAGCGTCGCAGCGATCGCTTCAATCTCGCGCCGGGTGTCGGGCAACAGCTTCTCCAGCGGCACTTCGTCGGTCAGCGCGTGTCGGCCCGAGACGACATCCTCGCCCTGGGCGTTGAACAGGAAGTCCATGTAAAGTTCGTTGGCTCCGGTCGACGGATCGCGGGAGAAGGCGACGCCGGCGCCGGACATTCCGCCGGCGTTGCCGAAGACCATCCGCTGCACCGTCACCGCCGTCCCCGGCGAGTCGCCGATGTTGTGCGCGCGGCGATAGCTGACGGCCTTCTCTGCCTGCCATGAGCGAACTACCGCCACCGCTGCCTGTTCGAGCTGCAGCATCGGGTCCTGCGGAAACGCCGTGCCGGTGAGTTCCTCGAACAGCAGCAGGTAGTCGCGCGTCAGCGCGGCGAGACTGCGGAAATCGATCTCGCGCGGGGTGGCGGCACCGCAGGCGTGCATGCACTCCTCGAGACGGCTGGCGAAGGCGTTCGCCGGGCAATCGTGCACGACCTCGGCAAAGCCCTGCACCAGGCGACGGTAGCAGTCCCAGGCCAGGCGCGGATTGCCGGTGCTGCGGATGATCGCGTCGACCGTGAGATCGTTGACGCCGACGTCGAGCAGCGTTTCCATCATTCCGGGCATCGATACCGGCGCGCCGCTGCGCACCGAAACCAGCAGCGGCCGCCGCCGCGCGCCGAAGCCCAGCCCGCTCTCGCGCTCGATATGGCGGATCCCCTCGGCGAGCGCGTCGCGCAGTTCGGCTGATGCGCAGCCAGCGGCGCTGACGGCCTGCCTGGCGAAGCCGGTGGTGAGGACGAAACCCTGCGGTACCGGCAGTCCGGCGCCGGTCATCGCCATCAGGTTGAAAGCCTTGAAACCCATTTCCTCGACGCTGCCGGGCCGCGAGGCGGCCGCCTTGCCGCCGAACGGAAACAGCGAGCGCTGCGATACAGGTGTTGCAGCCATGTTCCTTCTCCTAGTGGGCAGAGACTTCGCTCAGTGCGTGGTCGCGGAACTTCAGGGCGACGCACATCAATTCGTCCGCCGCCTGTTCGAGGTTCTTGCCGGTCTCCGCCAGGACGTAGAGTTCGCGGAAGTCGCCGGCGCGGGCAAGCAGCGCGGCCTCCGCCGCACGCTCGGCGTCGTCGCACTGATGCTCGAGGGCGATGATGCGGTGGACACCGGCCAGCAGGTCCTGCATGTCCTCGCGCGACGAGGCGTCGCGCCCGCTGCGAGCGGTCGCGACGACCTTGACATACTCCTGCGCAGCGGCCAGCACCAGCCGCGCCAGTGTCTCGAGCTGCCGGCAGAGATCGCCGTTGCTTTCGGCCGGCAGCGTCGTCAGGCGGAAGGCCGCGTCCTCGAGGCAGTCGACGACTTCGTCGGCGGCCTCGATGAGCTGCGCCAGGAACGCCGCCGGCTCGCTGCGGCGCATCGCCAGACGCGCCGCCTGGACCAGTTCGTCCGCCTGCGATTCCCACGCCTTGGCACGCTCGGCGTTGTGGCGGAAACGACGCTTCCAGTCGGACAGGCGGGCGCGCAGCAGGCAGTCGCGCAGACCGGCCGCCACCTCCCAGGTCAGTGCGGCGTGCTCGGCCGCCATGTCCAGCAGCCGCTCCTCGGCACCGCGGAAGAAGCGCGACAACTCGACCACCACCTCGTCCTCGATCAGCAGGATCTGCTTGCCCTCGCGCAGTCCGAGCGAGGCGGCACGGAAGACGAACTGCATGAACTGCCGCGCCAGATTGCGCGGCAGCACGTCGTGCAAGAAGAGGCCGGGCCGATAGTCGCCCCGGGCAGCCAGTGCCAGGCCGCGATAGATCAGCTCGTCGCCACCACACTTGAGAAACCCCATGTGGCCGACGTCCTCGTCGGCCGCCCACTTCAGCAGATCGGCGGCGTCGGCCTTGCCGAGCAGGCTGCGCAGGCGCTTGCGCGCCTTGTTCCAGTCGATCAGGAAGACCAGCCGGGAACCGAGAAAGGAGAGAAAGTCGAGCAGCCCGTCGCGGTCGCCGGCCTCGTGGCGGGCGACGGAAAGGTGGTAGAGGCCATCGTCCATGGCACCGTCGCGGCGCGACAGGATGTCGTCCCAGCGCACCCTCCAGCGCGAGAACAGCGAGGCAAAGAAGTTCAGCCGCTGCAGGTGAACGTCCGAATAGAGCGTCGTCACCGTCAGGTTGTTGACGCGGATCACCACGACATGCGCGTCGGTCGTGCCGATGTCGTTCTGGATCACCACCACGCCGCCCGAACGGGCGGCAGTCGTGCCCAGCCCCGGATGATCGAACTTCAGCGGTGCCGTCCGCCTGACCCCCTGCATGAAGGCTGCGACCAGTTGGCGATCGTCGTCCGCCAGACCGTAGGTCATCGCGCCGTCCACCGATTCCGTCGCCAGCGCCGCCTGCAGGACGTTGAGTTCCTTGTGCAGGTCGATGACCAGCAGATGCAGGCTGTCGCAACGGTGCCGGTCGGCGCGAGTCATGCCGTCGATGCACTCCGCTTCCATCATGTCGTCGTCGGCGATGGCGGCTGCCGAGAGCAGCGCCAGGCGTTCGCCGAAGCCACCCGCCTGCTCGCCGTCGGCGACCGCCGCCAGCGGCGCGATCATCTCGCGCACCGCAGCCAGCAGCTGGTGAACGATCTGCTCCGAGTGCGGAATCAGGTAGGGACCCTCCGGGCTGCGCCGTGCGGCTGCCACCACCTGATCGAGTTGGGGCTGATCGACCGACGAGGCGATGCGCTCCTCGCGCAGGGTCGAAAAGGGGCGCTCGAGGTTGTCGGCGCGTACGCGCGCGGTCTGCAGCAGCGAGAAGTAATACTTGGCGCGGTCGTTGGCGGTCAGCGCATCGTTGACCAGCGCCGGCAGCAGGAGCGCGTCTTCGCCAAGCGCGCCGACGATCTTGAGCTTTTCAGTCATGTGTGAGGACCTGGTGACGGGACCGGTGCAGAATGCACGGCCTCTGTTGCAGTCCGATGTCTTCCCGGTTGCGACGCGATGACGATTGTGTCGCCGGGTGTACCGACGCGTCACCTGGCTCTGCGAGGGAGCCCACCGGACGGCGCGGCGACGACGAACGAGGGCTCGCCGGCCCCCACAGCTGTCATGCCACGCCGCGTCGCCGATGGCGGATGATGTCCGCTTGTTGTCCGGCTACGGTATCGTCAATTGCGATGGCTGGCGCTAACGGTCATGACTTTCGACACACCCCTGAGGATGAAAGTCATGACCGTTTTCCTCATCACCGGCCCTTCTCCCGCGCACGGGAGAAGGGAGATTCGCGAGTCGCTGACGCGATTTTCACATTAAGCTGGCGGCGTTGCCATCAACCGAGGTCCACCTATGTCCGCAGCAGGAGTTTCCGGCGACTGCCACGCAGCGCTCATCGTCATTGACGTTCAGGAATCGTTCAGGCACATGCCGTACTGGTCGGACGTCGACCTGCCGGCTTTCAGGGCAGCGCTGCTGCGGCTCGAAGCCGGTTGCCGGCAGCGTGGTGTGCCGGTGCTGCACGTCTTTCATGTCGAGCCGAGCGGTCCGTTCAGCATGGCCTCGGGACATGTGCGCGCGCTCGACTGGCTGCCGGGCTCGCCCGATGCCTGCTTCTTCAAGCACGCGCACAACGCTTTCTCCGATACAGGCCTCGACCTGCACTTGCGCCGCCTTCGTGTCGACCGTCTGCTGATCGCCGGCATTCGTACCGAGCAGTGCTGCGAGACAACGGCGCGCGTCGGCTCCGACATCGGCTACGCGGTTGATTTCGTCATCGACGCAACGCTCACCTTCGCCATGACGCATCCGCGCGACGGCCGCAGCTTCTCGCCGGCGGAGATCAGGGAACACTGCGAACTGGTGCTCGCCGGACGCTTCGCGCGCGTCATCGGCGTCGACGAGTGCCTGCTGGACCTGGGAGAAAGCGATGCTTGAACTGCGCCCGAACTGCGAGGCCTGCGACCGCGACCTGCCGCCGGATTCGACCGAAGCGATGATCTGTTCATTCGAATGCACCTTCTGTGCCGCCTGCGCGCATTCACGCCTGGCCGGTCGCTGCCCGAATTGTGACGGCGAACTGCTCCGCCGCCCGCGACGACCGGCGGCGGCGCTGGCGCGCCACCCGGCGTCCGCGCGTCGCGTCGGCAAGCCGGCGGCCGATGCCGGCAGCGGCAGCGAGACCGGCGACGAGGTATCGACCTGACTTGGCGCTGGCGCTGCTGCTCGAAGGCTGGCCAGCGATCGACGCGGCGATCAGCGACTTCAGCCTGCGCGCGGTCGCCGCGGTCGCCTATCTCGCATGGGCGGCGACGCTGCTCGGCTACGGCCTGTGGACGCGACTGCTCGGCCGTTACCCGGTCAACCAGGTGGCGCCGTTCAGCCTGCTGGTGCCGCTGGTCGGGCTGACGACCGGCTGGCTGGCATTTGGCGAGGCACTGCAGCCGCTGCACTTCGCCGGTGCGGCGCTGTTGATGCTCGGCCTGGCGATCAACCTGTTCGGCGGCCGCCTGCTGCCGTGGCGCAGGGCACGACGATGAGCGCCTCGGTCTGCTTCGTCGTCACTCTTGCCTGCCGCCGCGGCCCCGCGGGGGTCAGGAGCGGTGCCCGGGCAGCAGGCGGTGCAGCCAGGCGACGCCGTCGTCCACATAGGTGAAGACGACCGGGATGACGAGCAGGCTGAGGAAGGTCGAGGTGATCAGCCCGCCGATGACGACAATCGCCATCGGCGCACGAAAACTGGGGTCGGTGCCGAGACCGATGGCGATTGGCAGCATGCCGGCGCCCATGGCGACGGTCGTCATGACGATCGGCCGGGCGCGCTTGTGGCAGGCGTCGAGCAGCGCATGCCAGCGGTCGAGCCCGAGGTCGCGGCGGGCGAGGACGATGTAGTCGACGAGCAGGATCGAGTTCTTGGTGGCGATTCCCATCAGCATGATGAGGCCGATCATCGACGGCATCGACAGCGTCGTGCCGGTCACGAAGAGGGCGAGGAAGGCGCCGGGCACCGACAGCACCAGAGCGACGAGGATGGTCAGCGGCTGCACGAAATCCTTCAGCAGGAGGACCAGGACGGCATAGATGCAGAGCACGCCGGTGAGCATCGCCAGCCCGAAGCCGCGGAACAGCTCGCCCATCGCCTCGGCATCGCCAACCGTCGTCTGCAGGATTCCCGGTGGCAGCTTCTGCAGGCTCGGCAGCGCCAAGGCCTGCGCCTCGACCTCGCCCAGCGGCTGCTGGTTGAGCTCGATCTCGAAGTTGATGTTGCGCAGGCGGTCGTAGCGGTCGATCTCAGCCGGACCGCCGGTAAGACTGAGGTGGGCAACGTGGCCGATCATCACCGGCCCGTTCTTTCCCGGCACCGTCAGACGTTCGAGCAGGCCCAGATCCTGGCGCGCCGCCGGCGGCAGCTTGACGACGATCGGCAACTGCCGCTGCGCCAGGTTGAGCTTGGCCAGGCTCTGGTCGTAATCGCCGGCCGTGGCGATGCGCAGCACTTCGGCGATCGCCGCCGAAGTCACGCCGAGGTCGGCGGCAGCAGAGAAATCCGGCCGCACCAAGAGTTCCGGGCGCACCAGCCCGGCACTCGAGGTGATCGCACCGATCCCGGGCAGGCTGCGCAGTTCGCGTTCGACGACGCGCGCATGCTCGGCGAGCAGCGCGCCGTCCTCACCGGCCAGAACGAGCACGTATTTCTCGCTCGAACCACCGAGACCCACCTTCACCTGCAGCCCCGGCAGGACGTTCAGCGCGTCACGCAACTGCTGCTCCACATCCTGCTTCCTGACCCCGCCGCGCGCGGCGCGTGGCGTCATGTTGATCGTCAGCGTCGCCTTGCGGACCTCCGCCGCGGCACGCGGTGCAAAGGGGTCGCTGCCGGTCGCACCGCCGCCGATGGCAGTGTAGACCATCCGCACGTGCGGGTTCTGTTCGACGATCCGCCGCGCCGCTTCGGCGGCAGCGAGGGTTTCGTGGAAGCTGCTGCCGGGCTGCAGCGCGAGATAGACCTGCGTCTGCGAGAGATCGTCCGGCGGCAGAAAGCCTTTTGGCAGCAGTGGCAAGAGCGCAAACGAGCCAATGAAGAAGGCGAGTGCGCCGACCACGGTCGCCCGCCGATGCGACAGGCAGGCCGTCACCCAGCGGCCATAGAGCAGCAGCCACGCGGCATCTCTGGTGGTGCCGCGCGGCGGCCGCAGCAGATAGGCCGCCATCATCGGTGTCAGCATGCGGGCAACGACGAGCGAGAAGAAGACGGCGATCGCCGCCGTCCAGCCGAAGTGGACGAAGAACTTGCCGGCCACGCCGCTCATGAATGCGGTCGGCAGGAAGACGGCGATCAGGGTGAAGGTGGTGGCGATGACCGCCATGCCGATCTCGTCGGCAGCTTCCATCGCCGCCTGGTACGGTGTCTTGCCGAGCCGCAGATGACGCATGATGTTCTCGATCTCGACGATCGCGTCGTCGACCAGGATGCCGACCACCAGCGACAGCGCCAGCAGGGTGACGACGTTCAGCGTGAAGCCCAGCAGATGCATCGCGGCAAAGGTCGGGATGACCGACAGCGGCAGCGCGACCGCCGACACCAGCGTTGCCCGCCAGTCACGGAGGAAGAACCAGACGACGATCACGGCGAGGATCGCGCCCTCGATCAGGAGCCACATCGAGCCCTCGAAGTTGTCGACCACCGGGTCGACAAAGTTGAAGGCCTCGCTGATGCTGATGTGCGGATGCGCCCCCTGCAACCCCCGCAGCGCCGCCCGCACGCCCTGCGCGACGGCAACCTCGCTGGCACCGCGGGCGCGAACGATCTCGAAACCGACGACGGGCCGACCATCGAGCAGAGCTGCCGAGCGCTGCTCGGCAACCGTATCGCTGACCGTCGCCAGTTCGCTCAGACGCACTCGCCGGCCGTCGCCGAGGGCGATCTCGAGCGCGCCGAGTTCCTCGGCCGACTGCACCGTCGCGATGGTGCGGACCGACTGTTCGGCGCCGCCGATGTCGGCGCGACCACCGGCGGCCTCCTGCTGCACTTCGCGCAACTGACGCGAGATATCCGCGGCCGTTGCCCGCAGGGCAAGGAGGCGGGCGGGGTCGAGTTCGATGCGGATTTCGCGGCTGACGCCGCCGACGCGGG
>ERZ761602.1958-NODE-1958-length-34679-cov-5.801814_pt1 | contig 34679 bp, 23 predicted proteins | sample MGYA00512165_ERZ761602 | MGnify/ENA primary metagenome ERZ761602 (study PRJEB28899, sample SAMN02445085) | bioreactor sludge metagenome | biome: EBPR sludge; isolation source: Thorneside wastewater treatment plant | place: Australia: Brisbane, Thorneside...
CCGCCTTCGCATGCGGCGGACAGCCCTCCCGAGAACCCACCGACCGATCGATCCAGATGGGCTCCCCCTCGGGTCGGAACCAATGTGATGGGAATCACGTTCCAACGGTGCCCCAAGCACGAACATTGCTTGCTCCTTCCCTTACGATGCGACCAGTTCGCAAAGGAAGGAAAGAATGAAAGCTCTCTGGAAAATCGGTATGGTTCTCTCGCTCTCGGCCGGCATCGCAGCCGTCGCCCTCGCCCAAGGTCTCCCGACTTCACCAAGCTCCGGCTTCCCCCATTTCGGAGCGGACGCGTTCGCCCCGTTTGCGCAGTCTCCGTTCGGGACGCGTATCCCGGAGTTTGACGCTGCCGCGCGCCGCTTTGCGGCAGCGCATTCTCTACGCTCGTACGTGATCGAACGAAGCGAGTGGATGGCGGGATTCCAAATCGACTCTCGCCGGTTCGCCCATCCCCAAGGGATGGAAATCTATCTCCACAATCAGCGTTCGCAAGGCAAGTATCGGGTGATGATTTGGAACTGGGCGGCCCAGTCACTCGACGAACTCGGCGTGGTGGTGTTGACCCCCAATGAGGACGTCCGTGTGAAGCTCACGAAGCCCTTGCGGGGCCACTGTGTGTCAACCTATTCATTCTTGAGCGAAGCCGCCGACGTTCCCGGGACGATGATCCTCGCGCTCGAAGCCGACGACCCCGATGCGCCCGAACCGGACTTCACGGTTCAGTGGATCCACCTGATGCCGCTCGAGCGGCCTTGATCGATCACACTTCGAGGAGCACGGTCAGAATCTGGAACGGACGGTAGTCGAGGCGCACGCCTCCATCCGTCAGCTCCAACTCTCGGACCGGCTCCTCGTCGAGCTTGGCCAGCCAGGCGCGCCGGATCGGACGCGCGCAAACGAGATCGGTGACGCCTCGGGTGTTGTGGCACTCGTAGAGGCGAACGACAAGACGGTTGTCATCTTCGGCTTTCTTGACCGACTCGATGACGAGGTTGCGGCTTCCGACCGCGACCAACTTTGGCATTTCCCCTTCCGCTCCGGGATGCGGCTCAAGGAACGCGTGGCGGCACGGAGCGTTGAGCGCATAGGCGCTCGCGACGATGTCGGAATGCTGGAGCTGGTCGTAGTGGGGCAGGAGCACGTAGGTGAATCGGTGCCGACCCATGTCGCAAAGGGGATCGGGGGCCTTCGGTGCACGCAAAAGCGAGAGTCGGAGCACGTTGCCGAGGGCGTCATGGCCGTATTTGCCGTCGTTGAGGAGGGCGACGCCGTGTCCGCCTTCGCTCATGTCGACCCACTTCTGCGCACAGACTTCGAAGCGAGCCATATCCCATGAGGTGTTCATGTGGGTCGGGCGCTCGACATGCCCGAACTGGATCTCGTAGGTGGCCCGAGACGAGTGGATGTTGAGGGGGAAGGCGACCTTGAGCAGCTTGTCCTCCTCATGCCAGTCGACCTCCGTATCGAAGCGGATACCGGGGGTCGGGCCGAGGCTGATCCGCTGTCGGATCGTGCTTCTGCCGAACTTCTTGACCAGTTCTGCCGCGACCCTTACCGGTCCCCGTTCCACGATCTCGAAGCCCTCGCTCCGGACGAGGTCCCGTTTGGTCTCGTAGGCGAAAAGGTCGATGTCCCAGGCGGACCAGAAGAGCGGTTTGTCCTCAAAGATCTGGAAGAGATTCGCGAGCTTGCCGGGAGCGACGAACTCGACCGGACGCTCGTCGAGGGTCGCGATGCTGACGATGTTCCCGTGGGGATCGAAGCGAACCGAAAGCTCGCTGTTCTCGATGCGCCGGGTGGCCGATTTGAGCCGCGATCGCAGGGTGGGCGGCTGGCTCGACAGGTCCGCGACCGAGACGGACTCGAGCGCATCCGGTGGGGTCGCGAAGATCACTTTTCGCTCGCCGAACTCCTCGACCAACTGGACGGGTTGGGCTCCTTCGGCGGTCACGAGTGAGCTGGGAATGTCGTCGCTTGTCCAAGGGATCGAAGCCTGAGATGCGATCGGGGCGTTTTGGAACAGTGCGATCGGTCGCTGCATCCCTGCGGTGTCGAGCTTCTTACCGATGGACTCAAGCGCCGAAGTCACCAAACGGTGACCAATCTCCTCGACGACGCGATAATCGGCCGCACTGTCGACGTAGACCTCGCGCACGGAGGAGCCGGGAATGATGTCGTGGAACTGGTTGAGGAGGACGAGCTTCCATGCCTGTTCGATCTCGGTTGACGGGTAGTGCTTGGGAAAGTCGTCCCGGAAGCACGCGAGCCACTCGGCATCGCGGAGGAGGAACTCACACTCCCGGTTGGCCTTCTTGTTCGCGGCCTGGCTTGTGTACGTCCCCCGGTGATACTCGAAGTAGAGCTCGCCGACCCACGTCTCCAAGTCCCGACTGCGTGCCCGGGCGTCGGCGAAGAACTCGCGCGCTCGGCGGCCACGCTCGACGTCCGGCATGTTCGGTGCGATCCGGGCGCGGCGCAGAAACTCGATATGCTTCTCGGTCGGGCCACCGCCGCCGTCACCGTAGCCGAAGACGTAGAGCGACTGGTCCGAGCGAGCGTGGTCGCGATACTTGCCGACGCTCGCAAGAATCTCCTTCGGCTCGGCCGATGCGCAGTACGTGTCGGCGGGCGGGAAGTGGGTCCAGATTCGCGAACCGTCGATGCCCTGCCACCAAAACGTATGGTGAGGGATCTTGTTGAACTGATTCCAACTCAGCTTCTGGGTCAAGAAGTACTTGATTCCGAATTGGTCGAGGATTTGAGGCAGAGCCGCCGAGTACCCGAAGACGTCCGGAAGCCACATGTCGTCGGTGTCGAAGCCGAAGTGCTTGCGGAAGTAGCGCTTCCCGTAGAGAAACTGCCGGACGAGCGACTCGGCACCGGTGAGGTTGCAGTCGGCTTCGACCCACATCGAGCCCACCGGCTCCCACTGGCCGCGTTTGGCGGCTTGCTTGACCCGATCCAGGAGCTTGGGGTACTCGCGCTCAAGCCATTCGTATTGGGAGGCTTGGGAATGCACGAAGACGTACTCCGGGTATCTCTCCATCAGGTGAAGCTGGGTGGCCGTCGTGTGAGCCATCTTCAGCCGGGTGATTTCGAGCGGCCAAAGCCAAGCCGTATCGAGGTGGGCGTGGCCGACGGGCGTGATGGTGTGCTTCAATTCACCATTCAGTGAGCCCAGTGCGTCTTTGATCCTCTTCCGGCTACGCTCGACGGCATCGGCCTCGGGGAACGCGAAGAGATTGCAGACATCGTTCAGCGCCCGCAGGATCGTCGTGTAGGCGGGGTCTGTCTCGTCGATCGCCTCCATGAGGTCGAGCGCGAAGGCACAGTCGTAATACAGGGCCTTGAGTTCGCGATCGACGACGACGAGGCTCGCCTCGCGCACCTCCTCGACGAGGTCCTCCCGTGGCAGCTCGGACCGGTGGACGCGGCACTGGGGGTTGCGGGTGTAAGCCTGGATGGCGACGTCCACGTTGTCGCCCCCTTTTGCCGGCCGCAACAGGTCGTAGACGCTGTGGGGTTCGTCGATTCCACGGGCAGGCACGTTGTCGCTCCAGGCGGTGCGTTCCGAGCCGAGTTCGGCGATGATGCCAACCTCTTTCCCCGCCCACGCCTTCGGGACCTTCCCGGTGACCCGAAACCAGACGACGCGGTAGGCGGGCCCGTACCGAAAACCGGCTTCGACCGGCTGCCAAGGCCCCTGTTGACGGGCCTCCTTCTCGGTCATGTGAGGCTGAGGGCAGTACTCGACCGTAAGTGGGACCCGCTCGCCGAGGACCTTTTCGAGGAGGTCGTGCTGGATGAACGCCTTGATGCGCCCGAGAGTCAGTGCAGGGTGTTTCCGCATGGCAATGTCCGAAGGTCGGGCAGTTTACTCGCGCCAAAAAGAGAAACGGTGTAAACTGACTGTATGGAAGACGGCGCGTTTCTGCGGGTGATCTTGGCCGCGCTCTGCTTGCCGCCGCGTGCGCCGGGCCGACGTTGGCGTGGGGTCGAAGCGACAATTCGACGGGCGGCGTCAAACCACCTGGGGGAGGCGCTCTCGGTGTTGCGACGCTCCGGCTTCTGGGAGGAGGCGCTTTGGCTTGAGACCCCGGGCGTTCTCGGCGAGGCCGAGTCCCGAATCTGCCGACGCGAGGGCCTGACGGCGGCGTGCCCGGCCTACCCACCGCGATGGCACCGGGACGGGCTCGGGCCTGGTGCTCTCTGGAAGCGCGGCCCGATGCCGATCGGCCCGTTTCTCTCGATCGTCGGGACGCGGTCGCCCTCGCCGGCGCAGGTGCACGTTGCCCGCACGCTGGCGAGGGCGGCGGTCGAGGCCGGGTATGCCGTCGCAAGCGGCGGGGCGATCGGCATCGATACGCTCGTCGCGCGCGCGGCCGCCGCCGCGCGGGGGCGTTTCGTGGAGGTGCTTCCCGAGGGTGTGGCCCGTCGCTCCCCACGGGGTTGCCTGCTGTCGGCGACCTTCGACGCGCCGTTCACCGCCCCAGCCGCGCTCCATCGCAACACCCTCCTCTACGGCATGTCCGATCTCACGATAGCGATCGGTCCCCGCCGGGGTGAAGGGGGCACCTGGCATGGGGCGGTTTCGGCCCTGCGGCGCCGCCTGGGTCCGGTCGCCGTCTGGCTCGACGAGGCTCCGGGGGTGCCGGCTCTGCTCGCGCTGGGCGCAAAGCCTCTCCCCTCGGTCGAAGCGCTGTCGGCCTTGCTCGCTTCGGTGCCCGAGGGCTCGGTCGGCGGCCTCTTCCAAGGCCGGGGCTCGACACGCTGGGTATCGTGAAGGCGTGCCCCATCTCCGCCTCGATCTGTCCTCGGGGGTCGCTGAAGGTGTCGATCTTGCCGCGCTGTTGAGCGACCTCAGCGAGACCCTCGGCGCATGCGAGACCGTCGCCCCGGCCTCGATCAAGGCATACGCGAACGTCCGCACCGTGTGGGTGACCGGAACGGGCGCACCGCCCGAGTTCGTCCACTTGGAGATCGCTCTCCTCGACGGCCGTCCCCAGGCCCTCCGGGCCGAAATCGCCGACCGATTGGCCGAGCGGTTGATCCTCCCTTTTCGCGCGGGAGTCATGGAGGGGCGGGTCGGCCTGACGCTTGAGGTGCGCACGATGGACCGAGAAATCTACCGGAAGTGTGGGGGACCGACCCCGCATTGGCACGCCCCTTGACCTGGGACTCCCTCGAGGCCTCACGCCTCGGTTGAGGAGACCCATGAATAACCCACGATTTCTCGCCCTTGCCGCGCTCGGCCTCGTCGGAATGGTGACGACGGCTCACGCCGCCGTCCTCCACGGAGACTGGTGGTACGCGATCGACGCTCAAAACGACGGTTCCGGCGGCAGTGTTTACGAAGCCCGCGGACTCGCCTATAAGGTGGACGGCGATCGGCTCGTCTTCGCCTTCTCGACGATGCTTGGCCTCGGAGGCCACGCCCACGGAGGCGTCCGGAACGGACTGATCAACAACGGCGACCTCTTTCTGAACTTCACTGGCACGAACCTCACCTCTGCGGCCGCGTTCCAGCAGCCCGGCGTGTTCGGCATCCGGTTCGACGGCGCCAACGACTCGCTCGGTAACCAGGGCGGCACCAACACGGCGATCGGCTTGTACTCGAACCTGTCGGTCGGGACGTTCGCGACGAACAACAACGGATGGGCCTCGCTCCAGGCGTACATCAACGCGGGCTTCGGCCGCAGCCAGAAGGCGATGGGTGACCTCCAGAGTACGGCGCTCGACGTGGTCCCTTATCTCGGCAACGGGCAGATTCTCGCGAACATCACTCAGGGCACGGCGATCGGCGGCATCACCCCGCTGTCTCGCGCGCAGCTCACGGGGATCGACTTCGCCCACTTCGCCGCTGACCCGAGCGGAAATCACGTTTTCGGCTTCAGCGTCGACCGCAACCTCCTGCCGACGGGCGACTTCAAGGCCCACTTCTTCGAGGAGTGCGGCAACGACGGTGCCGCGATCATGGGCAACAACCCGGTGCCCGAGCCGGGAACGTTGATGGCACTCGCTGTCGGCGCGGTCGGTCTCTTGCGGCGTCGCCTTCGCCGGAACCGCGCCTAGAGCGCGGCGAGACGTTCGTGGAGGCTGTCGGTGACATCCTCCCGCACCACGCCGACGTACCAAGCCCCGATCTCGACGGTCGGGGTTTGGTGCCAATCGTACAGGTAGCCCTCGACCAGCGTCAGCGACGGCAGTGTCCGGGTGAGTTGGTGACAGGGAAGCCAGACTTCGCCGAGGACGGGGTAGCACTCGCTTGGCATCGGCGCTTGCATCAACTCGTAGTCGTCGCTGACATCGACGATGACGATCCGCGCAAAGTTGTAGAGCCAGAGATCTCCGTCCAGTTGGGCCGCTGCTTCCATGCTTCGCAAGTAGGGACGAAGGGAACCCACAAAGGGGCGCGCGGCGCATAATCGGATATGCGCCTCCCCCGTTTGCTCGCCGTCTCCGGTGTTCTCGGTCTTGCGCTTGGGGCTTTCGGCCAAGGCCCTCGGTTTTCGGTGACCTTCCCCGGCGAACTTCTCGCCAAGCCGTTCACGGGCCGGGTCGTCGTCTACCTGAGCAAGAGTGGGGGTGAACCCCGATTCGGCCCTAACTGGTTTCAGCCCCAACCGATGATCTCCGCACGGTTCACCAAGGTCGAACCGGGTCGACCGATGGTCATCGACCCGAAGAACGGGGTCGCGTTTCCGCCCGATCCCGCGAAATGGACGCCCGGGGAGTACACCGTGCAGGCGGTCGTCGACCTGAACCTCGGCGGACGCACCGTCGGGGGGAGCCCAGGCAATCTCTACTCGAAGCCGGTCTCGGCGAAGATCGATCCCGGCCAAGGTAGCGAGATCGTACTCGTGTGCGATCAGGTCGTCGGCATCACGCCGTTCCGAGAGACCGATGGAGTCAAAGAGGTACGGCTTGAATCCAAGCTCCTCAGCGACTTCTATGGGCGGCCGACGTTCATGAGCGCGGCCATCGCCCTTCCGGAAGGCTATGACGGGGCGGCCGAGCGACGGTATCCGGTTGCGTATGAAGTGCCAGGCTTCGGTGGAGGTTCGCGCAACTGGTCCGGTCGTACGCGCGTCGCGTCGACCGAGAAGGCCGGTGAAAAGTTCCTCGCCGTCTTGCTCGACCCGAACTGTCCGACCGGACACTCCGTGTTTGCGGACAGCGCGAACAACGGTCCCTGGGGCAAAGCCTTGACGACCGAACTCATCCCGGAGATCGAACGCCGGTTCAAGGCGGTTGGCGAGCCGTGGGCGCGGTTCGTGTCGGGGCACTCGAGCGGAGGGTGGTCGAGTCTGTGGCTCCAAGTCGCCTATCCAGAATTCTTCGGAGGATGTTGGTCGACTGCTCCCGATCCCGTCGATTTCCGCCGATTTCAAACCGTCGACATCTATGCACCGGGGGCGAACGCGTTCCAAGACGGAACCGGCAAAGACGCTCCGATCGCGCGATTCGGCGACACCGTCGCCATCACCGCCAGACAGTTCAGCGACATGGAACGCCCGATCCGCGGCGAGCAACTCGGATCGTTCGAGGCGGTGTTCAGCCCGCGCGGTCCCGAAGGCGAACCCGCTCTGCTCTGGAACCGAGACACCGGGACGATCGATCCGAAGGTCGCGGAAGCTTGGAAGAAGTACGACATCGCGCTCATTCTCAAGAACCAGTGGGCGACGCTGGGCCCGAAGCTTGCGGGGAAGGTCCACGTGTTCATGGGGGACAAGGACACTTTCTATCTCGACGGCGCAGTCCGGCTCCTTCAAGCCGATATGCTGGGTCGGACCCCGCAACTCGTGATCGAGATCGTCCCGGGCGACCACGGCTCGATGATGACACAGGCTCTGCGCACCCGGATCGAGAGTGAAATGGCGGCGAAGTTCCGCGCCGGGAAGCCCAAATCCGGGTGACACGATGGCGATTGCCCTGACCGGTGGGATTGCCGAAGGGAAGTCGACCGTGCTCGGCTTCGCGTCCGACCGTGGGGTCCGGACGGCTTCGGCCGATTCGGTCGTCGCCGAGTTGTGGACGCAAACGGAGTTTCGCACCGAGGTCGCCGAGGCGCTCGGCTTGGCCGGCCCCGCCGACAAAGCATCGGTTCGCGCACGGGTCACGGCCGATCCGTCGGCCCGTCTAAGCCTGAATCGCCTGACCCATCGACGGGTGATGGAGGCGCTGCTGGGCTCCGAGGCTGAGCTCATCGAAATTCCGCTCCTGATCGAGACGGTCGCCCACCCACTTTTCCACAGGGTTTGGGTTGTCACCTGCGGCGCAAGCGAGCAGGAACGTCGGCTTCGAGATCGGTTGGGGGATGCGGCTTCGGTCGCCGGTTTCCTTGCGACCCAGCTTCCTACCCGGGCAAAGCTTGCGTTCGCGGACCGGATTCTAAGAACCGACACGTCCTTTTCGCACGTCCTTGACTCAACGGTAGAAGCCTTGGTGGAGGAGGGTCTCCTCATCCGACAAAGCTGACGGTAGCGTGATATACTCGGGTCCGCGTCGAGGAGACTGGCAAGATTGCGTTCGCCGTCGACGATGGGTTATGCTTGTCCCGATCCCAAGAGGGAGCCGGACGGCGTGGCCGGTTCGACTCAACCAGGAGTCTACAGAGGACAGCAGCATGGAGGATTCGTCATCGTGAGGCGACTCATCGATTCGCACCCAGGGAAGGCGATTTGCGCGGGATTGATTCTCGCTCTCGTCATCCCATTTCTGACGTTCGCGTCGGTCGTGAAAGCGACCGCGCAGGTCGAGACCCAGCCGACATGGGCGGTCGTCGAGTTTCAGAACTTGAGCCCCAAGGGCGGCGCAGGGTACGGAAAGGTCGCCTCGGATGCCGTGAGCAGCGAGCTGGCCAAGACCAACAAGTATGCTTTGGAATCGCCGGAGACGGTCAGTCGGAAGATGACCGAGCTCGGCTATCCGCAGACGGGTCTCCGCCCCGATCAGCTGGTTCGCTTGGGCCAGAACATTCCCGTGACGACGATCGTTTCGGGGCAGATCGTGGACTGGCAGGTCATCAGCGCGGGCGGCGGCAAGCAAGCCGACGTCCTCCTTCGGGTCGAGGTGCGCGACGTAGCCTCCGGCCTCATGATCAACGGGGCCGCCCTCAAAGCGTCCTCCTCGATCCGCGGCGGCGAAGTTTCGGATGAGACGCTCGTCAATGAGGCGATCGGCGCCGGCGCATTCCAGGCCGTCGCCGATATCATCGGCCGACAGCTCCCACGCGCCTCCGTCCTCAACACGATCGGCAACACCGCCCTCATCAATCGCGGTTCCCGAAGCGGATTCAAGGCCGACCAGGAAGTGGTCGTCACCCGCGGTCGCGAGCAAGTGGCCGCCGCAGTCGTGCGAGAAGTCAACCCGGACGACTCGATCATCGCCGTGACCCGCCCGATCAAGGGCATCCAGCCCGGCGATAAGGTCCAGGTGATCTTCGCCGTGCCTGAGCTCAAAGGCTTCGACAAGCGCGGTAACGCCGACATCGTTCGGCCCCGCAGCCGTGGAGCCGGGCAGAATGCCGGCCTCATCACCCTCCTCATCATCGTCGGCATCGCGGCTTTCCTCCTCGGCGGTGGCAATGGCGGCGGCCAGGACCTCGTCACGAACACGATCGCCGAGGCGTTCGTGCTCCCCGACGACACCCCCGCGGTGAAGATCAGCTGGCGACCGGACGCGTTCATCAAGGGTAACGCCCAGCGCTTCCAGTGGCAGGTTTATCGAAGTGACTCGCCGTTCGCGCCCGTCATCATCGCCCCCGGCAACACGACCGAGGCGGTCGACGACGCTCGTCCGCGAACCTTCACCTGGTACGATTTCCAGGGGATCATCGGCGGCACGTTCTGCGACAATACGGCTCCGGCCAACCCGACCACGGCGAACGCCAACGGCGTCACGCCCGGCACGCCCTATACGTATAGCGTCGAATTGGTCTACAGCCTGAGCGCGCTCGATCTGCCTGGAACGGGCACCACGACGGGGGGCGGCACCGGGACGACGGGCATCACCACCGGCGGCGGCACCGGTCTCACGACCGGCGGCGGAGGCGGTGGAACCACTGGACTGACCACGGGTGGTGGCACTACCGGCCGGACGACCGGCGGCGGCGGAGGCGGCCGTGTCGCAACCGTCGAAGGCGAAGAGGTCGTTGTGACGGCCGATGACGTCATCGACATGGCGAACCTGACGTACGGTGAGGTGGTCGCTCTCCGACAGACGGGAGGCGGTGGCGATCGCTGCTACTTCGCGTCGACCAAGGTTGCGACTCGTGGAACGGCAACCCCGTTCGTTCGACCCGCGCTCCGCTCGCCCGCGAACAACGCGATCGTGGCCACCGCGCCGGTCTTCACGTTCACTTCGGTGAAGGGTTCGGTCTCGAGCGTGGTCGTCGAATACGTTCTCCAACTCTCTGACGACCCCACGTTCCCGAAGGGCCGCACGATCACCCCCGCCGACGGGAAGTTCGTGGACAACACCGTCGCCCCCGGTGCCCAGCTGAGTACGAAGCCGATCCGCGAAGCGCTCACCGCGTTCAAGGGTGCGGAGTTCGTGTACTGGCGAATCGGAGCTCGCAACGTCAACGACGTTCCTGGGCCGGTCCCGATCAACGGTGATCGCTACGTGTTCAGCTTGCCGTTCCGGTTCCAGCGACCGACCGATCCGCCCATCCCGCCGCAGCAGTAACAAGCGGCAAGAAAAAAGACCGTTCCCGGTGAAACCGGGAACCGTCTTTTTCTTAGGAAAGAGGCTTTGCACATGATGAAGATTTCTACTTGGCATAAGTTCGTCTGCGGGGTCGTCGGACTCGGACTTGGGGTGGCCGCTCACGCGCAACCCGGGTGGGTGTTCGAGTGCGACACCCGCGAAGATCCTCCCGTCAGCCCCTACAGCGATGACTGGGGAACGATCGGGGTCGCGAACGAGCTCCTCAGCGTCCGGATGGGTGTCAGCGGCACGGTGACCTACGGAGGCACCGGAGGCCCCTGTTACGATCCGGGCCGGACTCTCGACGCTCCCGGTCGGTTTGCGATCGCGACCGGCTCTCTTGGGACCGTCCAAACCGACTTTGACGACGGTCTTGCCTGGACGATGGGTGCTCCCATCGATGCCGCGGGCGACTTCTGCTATGCGCGCATCATCAAAGGGGACGGTACCGACTCAGCCCTCTTCGGTGACGGTGGCTTGCGTGGTTTCTTCACCGGCGCGAGCCGTCGCTACTTCGTCGGCCTCTGGAACGATGCCGACGTCGATGTTCGCCTCACCGTTCGCGTCATCGGCGACGCCGGTCGATTCCAGTGGGATATCCGAAACCTACAGGCCGAGACCCAGACGATCGGACTGCGCTTCGGCGCGTGCGCCGGCATGAGGACGGTCTTCCCCTCGGTGACCGAGCCCGGATCAGAATACAATCAAGCCAATTCCGTTCTCGGGACGTTCAGCGGTTTCGCCAAGGGCCGCGATCCGCAGCCGGGTTACGACCTTTCCTACATCGGATTCACGAACCTGCCGACGACCAAGCCTGTCCGGAACGAGCGGAATTACCTGGCGGACAACATCCGATTCCCCGACGTCGTGAAGTTCGAGTTCGGTCAGTCTGTACCGTACGGGCTCCGCATAACCAACATTTCGACCGAAGCGCTGGAAGACCAAACCCCAGCCGATCAGTTCATCATCGGCAACTACGGCTCGTTCATCCAGCCGGGCTTAATCTGGAACAACGTCATGCGGACGCGTGTCTTCCTCGATGCGGGACCAGACCCCGTGGTCAACAACATCCCGCCGGCGGCCGAAGAAGCCGATATCAGTCTCAACGAGACGGCGTTCATTCAGACGTTCAAGGGTCAGAACGTGCCCGCCGGGAGTTCGCGAACAATCGTCAACTACGTGCTGAGCACATGGTCCAATGGCGATTACCTCGATCCCTATTCGGTCGTCGTCGATGCTCCGACCCTCGTGTCCACGGACCCGACGTCCAACGATCTGACCCCGAATCCGTTCCCGATTCGGGCGTACATCGACAATCAGTACTCGGTCCTCGATCGCGAAGTCACGTTGAACGACGTTCGCGTGACCCTGACCCTGCCGCCTGGGTTGAGTCGCATCGGCGGGGAACCGCAGACCAAGATTCTCCCTCGTGTCGGACCGAACGAGATTCAGTTCGTCGAGTGGCAGGTCGCCGCCGCTCCGGAGATCTTTGGCGATCTGCCCTACGAGGTCAAGTACGAGGCCGTACCTGGGCCGGTCAAAATCATCAAGGGTTCGATTCCGATCGCCTCGACGCCCCGCGTGTTTCTTGGTGAGGGTCCCAACCTCGTGACCATCCCCTGGAACTTCCCGGATACGTCGCTCGACACGATTCTGGCCCCGCTGCTCCTTGGCCAGGACTACCTTGCCTACCAGTGGGATCCGGAACTCGCAGGCTACGTCCCGGTCACGAGTGCCACCCGGGCCACCGGGCTGTGGATCGTGCCCGTCAGCGACCAAGGCTTCAAAGTGCTCAACACTCCGTCCCGACCCTCAGATACGGCGGTCGGCGGCAAGATCACCAACCTCTCGTTTGGCTGGAACCTGATCGGGAACCCCTACAACTATCCGATTCGGCTCAGCACGCTCGTCGCCGTTGCCCAGGATAACCCGCAGGACAGCTTCACGTGGTCTGAACTCATCACACTCGGCTTCGTGACACCTGCTCTTGCCTACTGGCAGCGTGATGCAAACGATCCGAACATCGGTCAGTACCGTTACACGGAGACGGAGAACTCGTTCCTCCAACCGAACACCGGATACTGGGTCTACGTCTCCACGGTCCGACCGATCCGGCTCGTTTGGCCGGGTGTGTTCACCGAAGGGATGCCGCTCTCCGGACGATCGGTCGAGAGTGAGTGGAAGCAGACGGATAAGCAGTGGCGATTGCAGCTGTCCGCTCAAACGTCGGATGCAGTCGACTCCCAGAACTACATCGGCGTCGTGCCGACGGCAAAGGACGTCAACCGGCTGCGACTGCCGAAGCCTCCGACGCCTCCGCAGGGCCGCAATGCCCACGGCACCGTCGAGGTGATGGTCGAGGACAGCATCGCCGGGAAGAAGATGATGATGAGTCAGGCGTTCGCCGACAAGCTCGAGCGACGTGAATGGCGCGTCTTCGTCCGTACGAACAAAGCCGGCGACGTCACCCTGACGTGGCCGAATGCGAGCAGCGTTCCCAAGAACGTCCGCTTCCGACTCGTCGATAAGGCGACCGGCGTCGCTCGCGACCTCCGCGCCGCGTCCGGTTACTCGTTCAACATGAGCGAAGCCGGCACCCGCGAGTTCGCGCTTCAGATCGAGCCGGGTGGCGCGAGCCGCGCCGTCATCGGCAACGTCGTCGTGACCCGCCCGAGCCGCGACCCGGCCGCGCCGTTCACGATCAACTACTCGCTCTCCGCCGACGCAACCACGTCGATCAGGATCCTTTCCGGCACCGGCAAGGAAGTGTTCACGATCACACGGGGTCGCGCCGATAGCAGCGGCGAGAACTCAGCGACGTGGGCGATGCGAGACAATGCCAACCGTGCCGTGCCGCCGGGCTCCTACCGCGTGGAGATCCTCGCGGAGACCCCCAACGGCGAGCGAGTGCGCAAGATCGTGCCGGTGAACGTGGTGCGATAAGACCCCAGGCCGGGCCCACAGGGCCCGGCCTTCCTGCCTCATGGTCGGATTAAGGATGATGAAGCCGATGGCGTCGAATGGAGCTCTCCGGATCGGAGGGCTTTTGGTGCTTTGGTGCTTGGCCGTTGCGGCATGGGCCGGCGACGGCGCCGTGCGCCTCGGGGCGAACCCCTGGATCAGCCTCGCCGACGGGCGGAGTAACGTTTGGGTCACCGCTCAAGTCACCGACCACGCGGGCCGGAACGTGCCGGATGGCACTCAAATCGTCTTCCAAACGAATCTGGGCTCTTTCCGGGAGAGCGTCGTGCCCACGATCAACGGTATGGCTCGGGCGAGCATGACCTCGAACGCCGCTGGAACCGCCACGATCACTGTGAGCGCGTTCCCGACGTACCGAGCCAGTGCAACGATGACCTACGAGTTCGTCGCCGATCGCGCGTTGCTCTCGACCGCGCGCGAGTTCGTCGAGATCGTCGCCCCGACTTACCTCGTTTACAGCCCCGAATACAGTACGGTGGTCGCCTCCGGCGCCGACTACGGGGTCAAGGTGCGCTACAAGGATTTCGAACTCGAAGCCGACGACGTTCAAGTCCAGCTCAATACCTATGAAGTCAAGGCGCGTAAGGCACGAGTCAAATTCGGCAAGGAGACGCGCGAGTATCAAGAGGTCTATTTCAGACTGAACCAGCGCCGTGGGATCGGCTTGACGACCTACGTGGACCGGACGCCTCGCGTCCTCGATCAGGCCCCCTACGTCTTCGTGGACACCGAGCCCCGCTCGCGACTCGGCCTCGTCGACGTCACCTCCGGCGGCATTACGCCCTATCAGGGAGCAGCGCCGAGAACGTACTTCACGTTCACGGACATCGGGAACGCCGTGACGCTGGTGTCCGCCAAGAAGGTGGTCGCTTACCCCGGGCGCGAGATCCAGTTCCACCGCGCCGAGCTGATCGTGGGGGGCGCGCGGGTGATGCGCCTGCCCCTGTTCCAGCTCAACGCGTCGGTCAACACACCGATCGTCACCGATCAGTTCATCAACGTCACGAACAACCAGCTGGCGATCGATTATCCGCACTACCTCTCGCTGAAGCCCGGTCAAACCAGCCTTCTTCGGCTTCGGTCGGGAACGCGCTATGGGGGTGGTGTCGGGGCGACTCGCGGCACGTCGCTCGACTACGAACTCCGCTGGAACCGGGGCGACGAAATGGATGGTGGGCTCACGGTGAACGGTCTGCTTCGGAACGACTGGGGTCTCGGCATCCGACAGTTCTACAAGCTCGACAGCCGAAGCACGGTGAACGCCCAGATCGATCTCCCAAACCACAGCGGCCTGTTCGGCACGGTCAACGTGGGACGCCAGTTCGATGGATGGCAAGCCAACGCGACCGCCAACGTCGGAAAGACGCTTTCCGGATTGCCTTACGAGAACAAGCAGATCTTCTTTGACGTCGACAAAGACCCGGTGAAGCTTGGGAAGCTGCCGGTGAACATGACCTATGGTCTATCGGCGTCCCAGATCCAGTGGGACTCGGCGGCGTCCTCTCAGTTCCAGAGTAGCGTCGGGCTACGAACACGATTCCACCTCACGCCGATCACCCTCGGACCGACCGCCTCGATCGGCGGCTCACTCACCGTGAGCCACCTGGTCGGACACAACGTCAAGCAAGGGTTGACGACAGGACTGTCGACGAACTTCAGTACCCGACTCGGACCGTCCTCATCGGTCGTTCTGGGGTACGACTACCTTGATGACGGCTTCAACGCTTCGATCCTCGGTCGACACCGGGTGACCGCGCAAACCTACTTCAACCAGGGCCCGATCTCTTTCCGCATGCTCGGCTCGAAGAGTCTCGACATCGATCGCCTCAACGCCAGCGCCGACCTCTCGTTCCGCTTCAGCCCACTTTGGCGAATAGGCACGGCTTACTCGCTCGATCGCTATTCGGGTTCTAGCTTCCTCGATTACAGTTTCGTCGTGGGCTATCGGGTCGGGTACCGCGAAATCGGGCTGAGCTGGTCGAATCGAACCAAGCGGATCGGGTTTGAACTCCTCGGCGCGACGTTCAATTAGTCGGTGACGACCGTACTGCTCGCCACGACGCTCCTAGCGACCCCGGTCGAAGTCGGGCGCTTCGCTTTCGAACGCCTCCCGCGGGTCCCCGGTTTCACGATTCAAAGGGACGGGTTCCGGTCCAAGCGGCCTCGTGCCGACACGTTCAGGCTTCTTGGAGAGCCTAAACGGTGGCAAACCTCGAGCGCGGACAGCTGGGGCACCGAGATCGACCTCGGAACGTCATCGGGCCGGATGCCGAGTCGGATTCGCGTTTCCTTCCTGTCGCCCGGCTTCGAACTCTACTTCCCACAAGGGGTGTCGCTCCGCATCGGATCCACCCTGAACCCGTTCCTCACATGGAAGGAGGGGAGCGTCGGTCCGGGAAAGCCGACGCCTTCCGGCCAGTGGTGCTTGATTTCATTTCAGGAGGCGCAACCGCCGATCGGTGCGATTTGCGTCGGGGGGCGAGCCGCGTGGCGGCTGGTTGGACAGCCAGGCAATTACCGATTGGAGACGGTCGAGGCGTATCGCGGTTGGGTACGGTTCGTTCTTCCCCTTGGACTTCGCGACTTCTCGACCACGAACGCAAACGAACTCGGGCGCCTCGCCCTATCGTTTTCGAAGCATGAGGCGTCTTGGGTCGGACCGACGCCCAAACTACAAGGAGTCGAAGTCCGGCCCGAAGACACTCGCCTTACCGCCACATGGCGCTTCGATCGTCCAGGAGCGGTCGTGCCGTTCGCCGCGCTTCAAGCCACGAAAGGGGGCTTCGGTGTTCAGATCCTCTCGAAGACCGCGAGTCCTGGAGCGCAGCTCGACGAAGGCTCGGTGACCTTCTGCGTGGAACCGAAGCTGAGCGTCCAATTTCCCATGCTCTTCCTTCCGCCGGGTCGAGGGCTGGTGCAAGGACCGCTCCTCGATCCGGAACCGGTCTCGGCACAGGATCCGGCGTCGATCGTCAGGCTGGCACTCCTCAACCGTCTTGGAAGTCGAACCGAGCGGGTGGCAGAACTCGCCGAGGGATTGGCGACGGACGGGTCAGTCAGTTTGAGGTCGTATGCCGATCCGGTCACCGGGCGAAGTCTTCCCTTTGGCACGAACGGCGTCGGCCTCGAGCTGGCGGCCGCGTACGCGTTGCTCGCCACATCTGCCGCCGCCGAAGAGCCGGATTGGAGCGGGGCCGACGCCTCCTTCGATTGGCCGACATGGTCGCTCGGGTTCGGAGTTCCGGGTCGCCGGGCCGCTGCGTGGCTGACGGTTGCCGGTTCACTGGCCCAGTCGACGCACTTGAAGCTTCGTGCGGCGCAGCTTCAGGCTGGGCTTGCCGCGCGCCGCGCGTCTGTTCCCGACCCGATGGAGGGCCTGCGCAAGGGCCTGTTTCAATACGCTTCGGCATCGACGGTCGACCCAACCCTCAATGCGCTTCGAAGCCCGCTCCGAACCCTCGATCCGCGCCCGATGCGAGCCATCAACGGCCTCACCGGAGTGCGCGTCGCGTGGAACGGAACGCCTGGGCCGACGGGGTTCGAGTTGCTTGGCCCGAGCGGGCTCGGGCCGCAGCCGAACAGCGTGAACTTGCGCGGCGTTTCAGTGGTGGCTCAAGAAGCGGTCGGTGGCAGGCGCCACTATCGATTGAGCGCTGAACTCGTCGAAGAAGGGGAGGCGTCTCTCCTCCTGGCTCCTTGCCCCTCGGTCCCGCCCGCACCTAGGTGATTGCGGTTCTGTGTCCTTAACAACATGGTAACCAGCCGTTAACGGACCCCTCGCATACTCTTGGTCGGCCCGCCGTGGCCCGAGGAGCCTATGAAGCACCGTGCGTTTACTCTGATCGAACTTCTGGTCGTGATCGCGATCATCGCGATCCTGGCCGCCATCCTGTTTCCTGTCTTCGCGCAAGCCAAGAACGCCGCCAAGAAGACGGCGTGCCTCAACAACATGAAGCAGATGGGGACGGCGATGATGCTGTACTTGAACGATAACGACGATCGCATCATGTCAGCCAGTCAGGGAAGCGGAGCCGACTACGTCGACGGCGACTGGGGCAAAGACCTCTGGATGTTCCACATCTCCCCCTATCTGGCCACAAAGGCACCCAACGACATCCAAAAGGGAGCCGGCGGCAACAACGTCTTCACCTGCCCGAGCAATCCGGTTCGGCAGGAACTGGATACGTCGTCGTTGGATGACTTCGGCTACCCGAGCGACTATCCCACGACCGCCTGGGGCTTGCGTCGAGCCCCCGATGGCCTGTATTACTACTACCTGAGCTACTCGATCAACGAGCACTTGACCGATACCCAGTACCCGAACATCGAAGGCCCGGAACTCTCGCGATGGGAGAACCTGTCGAACTCGTTCCTCTTCCTCGAAGGGAGTCGGTCCGAGCTGGAGGGCGATGAACTGGTGTCGGGTTGGTCGAACCCGAAGCCTACGACCTGGCGACAAGGCGCTTGGGTCGGTTACTCGTTCCCGCACAACGGCGGCAGCAACTTCATCTTCCTCGACACGAGTGCTCGTTGGAAAAAGGCCGTATGGCGGGGTGATCTGACCGTGCGAACGAACTGGTCCTACCCACCGGGCCGCGGAAGCGCAGCAAGCGATTGCGGCCCCTGGACGGCACCCGCGAGCGATGACGAGGGTTGTCAATAACCGTGAAAAAAGTGAGTATCGGCGCCGCAGCTGTTCTCGCGGGCATCGCGGGAGTCACCGTGGCCCAGACCGCGAAGCAAGTGATGACCGACGTCAAGCCTGTCTTGACCAGCGATCCGGTACCCCATGATCCGGATGACCCGGCGATTTGGGTGCATCCGACCGATCCGACGCGAAGCGTGGTGGTCGCGACGGACAAGATCGAGAAGGATGGGGGACTCTACGTCTTTGGCCTCGATGGAAAGCTCCGACAGAAGATCACGCCGCTCGACCGACCCAACAACGTCGACATCGAGTACGGGTTCAACCTTCGGGGGAAATCGGTCGACATCGCCGTAGCTACCGAGCGAAAGCGATCGCGTTTGGTCGTGTACGCGATCGATGGCGCGGGGAAACTGACGGACATCACCGGAAAGACCACCGTGTTCCCGGACGCCGCCGGCGAAGCCGCTGCGCCGATGGGAATTGCCCTGTTTCGGCGTCCCCAGGACGGAGAGATCTATGCGATCGTGAGCCGCAAGGAAGGGCCGAGCGGTGCCTACCTCGGTCAGTATCGACTCGTGACCTCCGCAGACGGCAAGGTCGACCTCGCCGAGGTGCGGCGATTCGGCCAATTCAGCGGCACCGGCGAGATCGAGGCTGTGGCCGTCGATGATGCGCTCGGATGGGTTTACTACTCGGACGAGGGGGCGGGAATCCGCAAGTACGCCGCCGATCCGGCTGCTGCCGACGCCAACCGTGAGCTCGCCCTCTTCGGGACGACCGGGTGGGAGGGTGATCGCGAGGGCCTTGCGATCTGGGCCCAACCCGACGGCACCGGCTATCTCGTGGCGACGGACCAGATTGCGGGTCGAAGCGAATTCCACGTGTTCCCACGCGAAGGAACTGGCGGGCGACCTCACGACCAAGCGAAGGAAATCGCGATCTTCAAGTCCCCGGCTGACGAGACCGATGGCATCGAGATCGTCTCGGCTCCGTTGGGCCCCAAGTTCCCCAAGGGGCTCCTGGTGGCGATGAACTCCGGTCCCAAGAACTTCCTGTTCTTCTCGTGGGCCGATTTCGGCTTACGCCCCGCTTCGCCTCCCTCTCAGAGGAGAGAAGGTCGGTAAGGGCTGCCGCCTGGGTCAGGTGGGATGACGCCGGGCCGGGGATACGTGGCTCGATCCAAGGTTCAAGGGTCCGCAGCGAAGCTGCGGACCCTTGAACTTTCGGGACCGGCTTACCGGGCCATCGCGAATTCAGGGTGATGCTCATAATGCTCGCTCGCACACTGCGTGAGCGTCGTAAAGTGAGCCCCCTTCTCTCGGAAGTAGCGAATCGTCTGCCGGAGGTCGGCGACCGAGTCGAAGTAATCGCGCAAGCCGATGCAGATGACTTCGCGATCGAGATTTGCGTCGAACAGCGGTTTCAGTTCTTCGAAGCCGCGATCGAGATAGGCCATGTGTCCGTTTTGGGTCGCGACCGGCACATGCAGGATTCGATTCGAGCCTTCTTGGTGAAGGGAATCCGGGGCGCTGTGGTAAGGCTCATGAGGGGCACCCTTCCAATCGACGAACATCTTGTACTCGGCGTCCGGAACGATAGAACTGTCCACCACGATCCCGATATCCTCGAGGTACTTGATGTCGGAGGGCATGAGGGCAAAGCACCCGGCGCGGAACGACGTGACCTTGATCTGGTGGGACTTCAAGGTTTCCTTCGCAATGCGAATGATGTTCCCTCGCTCCTTCTCATCCTCGACATAGCCGCGTTCGTTCTCGAAGTTGACCTTGAGCCCGATCTCGTGCCAAGCCGGAATCTTGTGATAGAACTCGTGCCAGTAGAACTTCGTGTTCGCGCTGGGATCCTTCATGGACACATGGATCAGCCAGGTCGCGGGAACGAACTCGGACTCGCACACATCGATGTACTCCTTGGTGAAGCACCGATCGTGATGTGCGCCTTCGCAGTCGATGGTGAGAACGATGCTGGGCATGATTAGGGAACTCCTTGGGTGACTTGAACTCGTTTTCCGGCCACGGTCAGCGTCATCCGCTTGCCGAGCACCGTGAAATTCTTCAGCGTGACCGATCGCCATTCCTTCGGAAGGTTCGGCCGCGCAGACAGCCAATACCCATCCCGGAGAGGCATCATCCAGGCGGCACCGATCGGCTTTTTCGTGTCGATTCGGAGCCCGAGGAAGCCATAGAGCACGGTCTGAAGGCACCCACCGGCACCCGTTACAAAGACCGTCGCATCTCGGCTCTTCTTCTCGCTGAAGAGCATCAAGGGATGGTTGGTGTACTGCATCCAACTTCGCCGCCAGACGTCGAGCGCCCGATCCGGCTGACCTATTCTAGCCCAAATAAGGGCGTGGACGGCATCGGCCATCGCCGGACCGTTCGGCGTGATCTTGTTCGCGAATCGATCCAGCATCGAAGCCGCTTCCGCCTCGGCCGGTGGATACTGAAGCGGATAGATCGCGAGGACCGCCGCCGCCTGCTTGTAGACCTTTTCATCGTCCTTGTCGTAGGTCGCCAGGGCCGATCCGTTGCGGGGAATCTTGAACCTGACGTTCGCGCTTGGACGGAAGCGATCGATGCACCATTGGGCGAGCACGTTGGTGTAAAGGTCGTTGTTCACCTCCTCGGCGAACTCGTCCGGACTCATCACCTTGAGAAGCTCACGCTCACCGCCCGGACCCGCAACCGAGCGACCCAGATAGAAGTCCGCCGCCCCGGTGCCGATCCGGCGCACCGCATCGACTTCGACGAGCCCGAGTGCGGCCGCTTTTTGGAGGGCGAACAGCACCGAGCCGGTGACGTGGATCTGCCCGCGATTCTGGAGCGGGGTCGCGACGTCGATCCCGGTCACGCTCGACTGCCACGGGTATCGGAGGCTGGAGGCCGGGACCGGAGGCACTCCCTCGCGGCGAGCCTGCTCGACGAAGTTACGACCGGCGGCGTTGCTCAGCTGCATTCGATAGCGTGAAATCGCGGCAGCCCGGTCTGGATCGACGAGGAGCAGGGCAGGAAACACCCATAAGTCCGCGTCCCAGAAGACATGCCCGTTGTACAGGGGGCTGGAAAGCGCCATCGGGGCGACCGACATCGGGCCGCGCGGGCTGACGGCGCTGCGGAGCGTAAACAAAAAGCTCCGGATCGCTTGCTGATCGGTCACGGGACCCTCGATCTCGATGTCCGGGGAATCCGGATCCGTCCAGAAGGCCTTCCCCCTCGTCGCAACCTCCTCGAACGAGGGTAACGGGCCGCCGTCGTTGGGAACCGGAGAACCACCTTGCGCTCGGGAGATCGCTCGGGATGCTGACCCAAGGGGCCAACGGACGACCCGGCTGAACTCCACCGTGTGAACTCCGTCGAGGTTCCGCTCAAAGCCGGAACCGGCCACGGTCTCCTGTGTATCTCCTGGTTGAGTCCGGATCCTTTGGCTCACGGCCATCGTGGTGACGGTCTCTCGGTCGAGTCGCAGGCCGGGAATCGAAAGACGCCATGAGCTGCGAGACGGTGCCTTCACATGCCACCGCTGGGCGGCGACACGCTGAGCCGGATCGATGAAGGTCTCGGTCTCGACCCGGACGCCGCGGTCGGTCGTCCACCGCGTCACCAGGGCTCCCGTGTCGAACTGAAGCCGCTGTGAGTAGTCGCTCGATCCGATCGGCGTCAAGGTGACGTCCTCGACCCGGATCGTGATCGCGAACGGGTTCTGGAGGGGGACGATTTTCTGCTCCCCCTCGGTGTCGTATTCGTCGATGAGGAAAGCGGTGTCGCCCGAACCGGCCCCGTCCCGCCCGATTCGGAGCCCGATCAGCCCGTTCGAGAGCCACGCCGGGGTGGTCGACATCGGGTTGTGGGTCGCGACCGCCCAGGGCTCGGCCTGTGGTAAGGGTGTCGGTTTCGGGCTGAGCGCCCTGCTTCCGCACCCGAGTGCCAGCGCCCCAACAAGCACGAACGCCCAAACCTGGACTAAGCGAGCTTCACCCATTGTTTCGTATCGCTGCTCCGCTCGACAGCGTCGAGCACGCGCTGGTTCTCGTAACCGTCGATGAAGTTTGGCGATGGAAGCTCGCCACGATCGATCGCGGACAGCGCATCCGCGACCAGATTGATGAACGTGTGTTCGTACCCAATGATGTGACCGACCGGCCAGTACTGACCCGCGTAGGGATGGTTGCCCTCGGTGACCTGGATGAGTCGGAACCCCTGCTTTCCAGACGGATCCTCGTTGTTGAAATACTCAAGCTCATTCATCCTCTCAAGGTTGAACGCGATCGAACCGCGCGAGCCGTTGATCTCGAAACGGTTGTAGTTCTTCCGGCCGACCGCGAAGCGACTCGCCTCAAACGTCCCCAGTGCGCCATTCTCGAACCGGGCGAGAAACATGGACGCATCGTCGACGGTCACGTCGCCCATCACTTCACTTGCCGAGGCACCGAGCCGATCGTCGGTGGCACCGACCAGAGGGCGCCTCTTGATGAACGTGTGGAGGCAACCCACGACCTCGTTCATCTCTCCAACCAGATGCCGCCCAAGGTCGATGATGTGCGCGCCGATATCCCCGTGCGTACCCGAGCCCGCGTGCTGTTTCTGAAGACGCCAGACGAGCGGGAAGTTGGGGTCGGCGATCCAATCCTGCAGATAGGTCGCGCGAAAGTGGTAGATCGTGCCGAGGTCGCCGCCCGCGATCATCTGCTTGGCCAGGGCGACTGCCGGGGCCTTGCGGTAGTTGTGGAACACCGCGTGCGGTACTTTTGCTGCATTCACGGCGTCGAGCATCGCCTTCGCCTCGGCAAGGGTGTTGCCGATCGGCTTCTCGCAAAAGACGGTCTTGCCCGCCTGCGCGGCCGCGATCGCGATCTCGGCGTGGCTGTCCCCAGGGGTCGAGATGTCGACGATGTCGATCTCAGGGTCTTCGATGACCGATCGCCAATCGGTCGCGATCCCCTCCCAGCCGAACTTGTCCGCCGCCGCTTGCACCGCGGCCCCGTTTCGCCCGCAGATCGTCTTCATCCTGACCCCGATCGGGAGATCGAAGTAGCGCCCCACCTGACGGTAGGCGTTGCTATGGGCTTTCCCCATGAACTGATAACCGATGAGACCGACGGAGAGCGTACGCTGGGCCATGACTCCATTGTGCCGCCGGTACGCACAAACGAGCAACGGGTAAACGTCTGGCATGACGTTCCAACAGGCGATCGAAGCCATTTCGGCCCTGGAGAAGCGTGGGTGGCGGCTCGGGCTGGACCGCATGCAGGCATTCATCGCCGCGTGCGGGCTCGGGGGCGCGATGGGCGAACGTCCCGGGAGCCCGCGCTACATTCATATCGGAGGCACCAACGGCAAGGGAAGCGTCACTGCCTTCACCCAAAGCCTCCTCATCGAGCAGGGCTACCGCGCCGGCGCCAACTTCAGTCCGTTCGTCTACGACGTCCGCGAGCGCGTCGAGATTGGGCGCGACCTGATTCGCGACGACGAGTTTGCCCGGCTCGCCGAGAAGCTTCTCCTCTGCGGAACCAAGCTGGAGGACACGGAGTTTGGGGGGCCAACCGAGTTCGAGATGAAGACCGCACTCGGCTTCGCGTGCTGGTCGGCTCACGCGTGCGAATGGGTTGCCCTCGAGGTTGGGCTGGGGGGCCGGCTCGACGCGACCAACGTGGTCGATCCCGCCGCGTGCGCGATCGTAAGCATCGGCTGGGATCACATGGCGATCCTGGGTGACACTCTCGAAAAGATCGCATTCGAAAAGGCGGGCATCATCAAACCGAAGCGTCCGGTCGTGATCGGACCGATGCCGACCGGACCCGAACAGGTCATCGTCGAACAGGCGCGCGAAAAGGACGCGCCGTTCCTCGCCTACGGAAGAGAGGTGCGAGCCTTCATCGGGCCGGACGGGTACCGCGTCGAGACGCCCGAAGGCCGGTATGACGCACTCGTCCCTGGAGTCCCAGGCTCGATGCAAGGGGTCAATCTCGCCATTGCTATTGCTGCCGCCGAAGCGGCCGGCGCGGTCCGCGATCCTGGCGCGATCCCGCTCGGGATCGCGCGCGCGTACGCCCCTGGCCGGTTTCAGAGACATGAGGCCCACGGCCAGACCTGGATCCTCGACGGCGCTCACAACGTGAGCGCGGTCCCGTCCCTGGTGCGTTCACTCTTCGAATCAAGCCTCCGACGTCGCGCCGAGCAAGCAGGGCTCCCCCCGTTCGCTCTGCTGGCACCAACGGAACGCCCTGCGTACGATGGGCTCCGTGACCCCGAAGATCACGACGCCTTCACCGTATGGAGAGGGCAAGCGCCGAAACTCGTCTTGATATCCGCGATGCTGGATGGCCACGAGGCTGCCCCGTTTTACGAGCAGCTTGCGCCCCTCTGTCGAGTGATCCATGTGCCCCCAATCGACTTTCATCGGGCACGGCTACCCCAGGCGATCGTCGAAGAAGTCGGCCATCTGTTCCCTCGGGCGGTTGCCCACGAAACCCTCGACGACGCGATGGCGGCGGCGATCGAGGATGCGGGACCGGAGGACACGCTACTCGTCACCGGTAGCTTCTACCTCGTCGGTGCCGTCGGGCGAGCGATTGGCGCGGATCGACGTCAGCGGTCGTGAAGCACGCGTGTCTCTCCCACGCGCGCTGTCAACCGGATCGCATCGAAGTACTCGAGAAGCGGAATCGCATACTTCCGACTGGTCTGGACTCGATCACGGAATTCGGAGGCTTGGAACGCCCGGCCACCTGACCCAAGTTCGCGGACGACCGTCTTGATCCCCTCCAGTTGCCCGATGCCATAGTAGATTCCGTCCGTGATCCGGACCAAGCGGCCGGCGGTCAGGCCGATCCGCAAGATTTCATCGACCGCCTGGACCGGCACCCCGAGACTCGTTGCGATTTCGGATTCGCCGGGAACATTGACACCCGCCCGAGCAAGGACGGCCTCAACCCGGGCCAGAAGCTCTTCCTGTCGGGCGCTGAGGCGGACGATGAAGCCTGGATGAGCGATCTCGGTCCCCTGAACCCGGATCAAGCCCTCCGATCCGAGCGCGGCCAAGATTCGGTCGAGCGGCTTCCCCTTCCAACTCAGCTTCGCCCCAGCAAGAACCGGCTCGCGCGGCAACATCGAGCGCGTCGGGGCCTGATCGTGGAGCCGCATGAGCGACTCGGATAAGCGACTCGTACACTCGGACAGGGACGTCGGTGTGAGCCACAGGCCGGCAAAACCCAGGATCGCCCCCGAGGACTTGAGCCGCTCGAGCGTATCGCCGAGCGCTTGCGCCGTCTTCCCGAGGAGCCGGCATAGCTCTTCCGTCGCGATCCCCTCTGGGCTGCGCCCGACAAGATTCAGGATTGCCTCGCCATCATCGCTTGCCGCCTCCACCGAGACGATCGCCTCCGACTTGCGGCGCGTTTTGGCCACCGGCACCAGGACCCGACCGCCACCGAGGAGGTCGGGAGGACTGTAACGACGGACGATCAGAGGTTGGTCCTTCGCGACCGCAACGCGCGTCTCCAATCGGAGCTGCACGACCTCCGGGTCCAGTTCGCTGAGAAACGCCTTTCCGATCGCCTCTTCTGCACCGAGCGACACCCGAACCCGTGCGCCATGCTTGGGGCGAGTCCGCCACCGGACCCGGGCATCGAGGATGCGGCTCTCGAAGAGCGCCCCCTTCGCTCCCACCGCCTGGCCGCGATGAAGTTCTTCGAGCTTGAGGCCGCCGAGATTCAGAGCCGTCCTCATCCCTTTCTCCGCTTGGGGACGCGCCTCGTCATGGACGCGGACTCCTCGGACACGGGTTTCCAGCCCATCGGGCATGACGATCGCGACATCGCCCTCTTTGACAACGCCCTGGGCGAGGGTTCCTGTCACCACGGCACCAAATCCCTTGATCGTGAACGCGCGATCGATCGGCAAGTACCACGGACGTGAGTCGCTGGTCTCCGATCCGGTTTCGCCAAGAGCCGTGTCGAGCTCCGCCTTGAGTGCCTCGACCCCCTCGCCGGTGTGCGCCGAGACCGCGATGATCGGCGATCCGGCGAAACGCGTTGGGGTCAGGAGCTCGTCGATTTCCGTTCGGGCAAATTCGCGCACCTCGTCGTCAGCGAGGTCGGCGCGAGTCATCGCGACGACGAGGCGATCGACCGGCAACAGTTCCAGGATTTCGAAATGCTCCCGGGTTTGCGGCATCACCGACTCATCGGCACTCACACACAGGAGTGCGACGTCGATCCCGAGCGCGCCGACGAGCATGTTGGTCAAGAAGCGTTCATGGCCGGGGACGTCCACGATCGAGACGCGCCCGTGGAGGGGGAGGTCAATGTACGCGAATCCGATATCGATGGTCATCCCGCGCCGCTTCTCTTCGGGAAGTCGATCCGCGTCGATCCCGGTCAGCGCCTGAATTAGGGTCGTCTTGCCGTGGTCGACATGTCCCGCGGTTCCGATCAGCTTGGCCACGCCTCAACCTACCCGGTACGGGTGCATACTCTCCAGTGAGAGCCGCATGTCGAAGGTCACGATCCAGTATGTCCGTCCCGGCCCGGAGGGGCTCCGGGAGGCGATAGCCCGCCTCACGAAGCGGGGCGGGCTGGTCTCGGCGGTGTCCGATGCCAAGCTCCGAGTCCTCAAAGAGGAGATCGGGGACACCCCGAACATCGAAGTCGTTCCAGTCGGCCAGCTCGTGGGACGGTTCTTGAACGCGCAAGGCGAGCCGTACGGTCGACTTGCATCGAAGGGTCAGGTGCGGGCGATGGTTGCTCTCGCCTGTGAGCGGCTCCCCGAGGACTCCCCGTTCTCACGAGTCGCCCGGTATCCCGGCTTCCATCGGGCAGTCCAACGGCTGCTCGATCAGCTCGCTCACGCCGACTGGGAAGCGGTCGACCTCGATCTCGCCGTCGAGACCCTCGACCCTTGGATGACCGAAACCGTGCGCACGGTTGCCGAGATTCGCCGTGCCGTCGACACGATGAAAGACGAGCTCCGGCTCGAAGACCTCCAAAGTTGGGTACGTCGGTCCCTTGCGCTCGAGAGCTTGAGGCCGCACCCGCTCGGGCCGATCGTGTTGTTCGCCGGCCCCGACCCCCACCCGCTCCTTGGCTCGTGGGCCGAATGGGCGGCCAAGACGGGGGCCGGCGTGACCTGGGTCGAAGAAGGCTTCGGCTTCGAAGGACACCCCCAGCCTCAAGACTGGACTTCGGCGCTGTTCACCGAAAGGTTATCCGAATCTGAACGACCCGCGGTAACACTTTCGGTGGCGGCTGATCCGCTCGCAGAGTGCGAGTGGGCGCTGCGCGAAGCCGCCAGGGCGAGCGCCGGAGGGGCCTTCGAGCATCGGATCGTCATCGTGGCACGAGATCCAGAGAGCACGGCGCCCCTCCTCTTCTCTTCCGCAAAGCGACTCGGAGTACCCATCGACATCGCGCTTCCGGTGCCGCTTCTCACGAACGGGTTGGCCGCGTGGACCGCTTCGGTTCTCATCGCCCTCGGGGGCCGCGATGTGAGAAAACTCCTGCATTGCGTCCGCAACTCCTACGCAGGCCTGGACGAGTCGGGCCGCGTCGAGGCCGAGCGTTCGATCCGCGAAGCGTATCGCGAGGGCGAGGCGGCCTGGCCCACCCTTGCGGCGTGGGCTGATTCGAACGTGGACACTCAACCGTGGTTGCGTCACGCGCTTCACTGGCGGCAGCAGGTCGCGGGGACCTTTCAGGGGCTGGGAGGATGGCATGCCCGCCTCCGGGACCTCGTGGTCGGACCCGTCACCCCGATTTCGGTCTTCGACTCCCAAGGCGTCCCATCGCCGACCCTCGCCCGCGACCTTCGCGCCCAAACCGCGATGTTCCGCGCGATCGCCGATCACGCCGCCACCCATGATCGCTTTGGAGGCACCGCGCTCGACCTCCACCGCTTTGCCGCTCTCGCCAAGCAGCTCTGGGAGGGAGAGGAAATGGTCCAACCGAGCGAGGGGTTCGGCATCCGCTTCGCGAGTCAAGCCGCGAGCGTCGTCCCGAGCGACCACGTCATCGTTCTCGGGCTTCTCGAAGGCACCTTTCCTCGACGGCCGATCGAAGACCCTGTCTTTCCGGATGACATCCGCGTGGCCCTGGCGGCGGCATCACCCGGCAAGGCACCCTTGCGTCTCGCTTCCGACATCCCGGCCGCGGAGCGACGCGAGTTCATTCGGCTGTGCGCGTCGGCGAAGGAATCCTTGACGTTGAGTCACCCCCAGTCCGGGGAAGAGTCGGATCACGTCCCCGCGTTCTTCCTCGAGGAGCTTGCGCGTGCCGTTGGGAACCAAGTTCACCAGGTGGTGTATCGACGCGACCAACTCGCTCCAGACGAACCCACCTTGCCCGCCGACTTCGATCTCGCCCACGCCCTGACCAGTCCGAAGCAGTTTCCAGACCGCGCTGAACTCGTCTCTCTCGAGGGCCGACTGCTTGCGAAGCCACCTTTCGAAACCGGCGTCCGGCCCGAAGAGATCGCAGTCGGGCGACTTTGCCCCTTCCGCAGTGTCTTCCGTTACCGGTTCGAGCTTTTCCAAAGCCGACGGCGGGATCCCTGGGCGTCACTCCGTCGACTGCCACGACAAGCCAGGCTCGCCACTGCGCCCAACCCTGAGGTAGCCCGCTCGCAGCTCGGAGTGGCGCTCGACGGTGCCCTCGACGTGCTCCTGGGCGACTATGAGCCCTGGGAGCTCGAAGTCTTCCGGGGCGTCGCCGAAGGTTGGATCGCAGGCTGGGTCGCACGCGAGTTTCAGGCGCGCGATCTCTGGCATGGCATCGAAAGCGAGCGCCAGGGTCCGATCGCCATGAGCGAGGAGCCCCTACGAAACAAACTCCGGCTCGACGACAAGAGTACGGTCACCCTCGACGGGAGATTCGATGCTCTGTCCCAAGTCGGACCGTATGCCATCCTCCACCTCTTTCGAGAGGGTGTCATCGACTTCAAGAACGAGCAGGCGTTCGTCGAGTTTGGACTGAAGCTGATCTCCGCAATGAAAGCCGCCGAGGGGCTCGCCCTCGAGGTCGATAACGGAAACCAGCGCCGCCTGTTCTTGCTCCCCCGATTCGGCGAACCCCGGATGATGGGCCGGATGCAGCAGAACTTGATCGTTTCCGAAGTTCATACCGACGCGCCGTCGGACTCCCAATCGCGAGGGACGTTCGCCAGGGCGGTCGTGGCCAGAGCGACCGAGGGGATCGAGGAGATCAAACTCGGAGCCGGCGTCCCCAAGCCGGGTGAGCACTGCAGGGATTGTCCGTATGGTGAACTCTGTCGAAGCTCCTCTGTCTTCGGCGAAAGCCAAAGCCCGTTCGGAAGCAGCGAGCGACCGGAGGTCGAGTGAGCAAGTTCACGCCCGAACAGGTCGCGATCATCGAAGAGCAGGAGAATCACTTTGTCATCCTGGCGTCAGCGGGGGCGGGGAAGACGCGCATGCTCGTCGAACGCTACCTGCGGCATGTGATCGATGACGGCCTCAGCCCCGCCCAAATCCTGACGATCACGTTCACGAAGAAGGCGGCCGCCGATATGAAGCGGCGCATCGTGTTGCTCCTTCGCGGGGCGGGGCGTACCCTCGATGCTCAAGCCGCCGAAACCGGGCCGATCCAGACGATCGATTCGTTCTGCCGGAGGCTTCTTGTCGAGAATGCGGTCGAAGCCGGCGTCGACCCGGACTTCGCGATGATCGAGGATGAGACCGGCGTACGCTTGTTCGACCTCGCTCTGCGCCAAGCGATCGCCTGCGAGACGGAGGAGTCCGCCGAGGCCCAAGCCCTGCTCGCCCACCTGGTCGCCAAGCCCCGCTCGGCGCAATCCCAATGGTTCTCTGCGCTCGCGGATGATATCCGAACCATCCTCGGTCGACTTCGGGGGACCCTGCTCACTCCCGATCAGCTCGCGCCGATCTACGCGAGCGCAGAGTCGGTCCGTGCCCATGCCCGCCAGGAGGTTTGGCGCAGGCTGCCCCCCGCGCTCCAAACGCGGGCAATGCCCGAAGAAGAGAGTGGCATTGAGTTCGTCAAATCTACCGTGAAGCTCGCGCGAGAAGCCGGCACGCAGACCCCTCGGTGGTTACGGTGCGATGACGCTTCCGGCGCAGACTATCGTTACGCGTGCGGACTGATGCAAATCGCCCTCGAAACCTGGCGGCGATGGGAGCAGCTGATGCACCAAGAACAGCGATTCGACTTCAACGCGGTCGAATCCCTCGCGATTCGCCTCATCGAAGGTTCGCCGCAGGCGCGCGCCCGGACCCAACGCCAGTTCCGAGTCGTCCTCGTCGATGAGTTTCAGGATGTGAACCCGACCCAGAAGCGACTCATCGACGCCCTCGAGATCGGACGGACCCTCAAAGTTGGCGACCCCCAGCAGTCGATCTATGGGTTCCGGCAGGCCGATCCCCGCCTTTTCGAGCGTGAGGTCGAGGAGAAGCCGACTCGAATCCTCAGCAAGAATCACCGCAGCGACCCCGGAATCCTTCGCTTCGTCGACCACCTCTTCGGCCGGATGCATGGCGACGCCTATCGTCCGATGCTTCACGAGGACGTCGATCTGACCTCCGACGCTTTCGCCACCTACGATGGGATCGAGTACTGGCGTCAGCAGCCGAAGCAACACGCTGAGACCGCACACCGCCTCCTCGGACTCCACCGCGAGGGGATGGCTTGGTCCGACATCGCGGTCCTTGTTCGAAGGAGTGAATCCGCTCAGAGTCTGGTGCCCCACCTCCACCGGCTCGGAATCCCCCATCGCGTGGCCGGTGGGGTCGAATCGATCTACGTCCGCATGGAAGTTCGCGACCTCGCCAACGCGCTGACCGCGCTCGTGAATCCTCGCGACGACTTTGCCCTTCTCGCGATGCTCCGGAGCCCGATCGTCGGCCTCTCCCTGGATGCGATCGCGCTTCTCGCTGCGGCCCGTCCCGCGATCGAAGGGCTTCATGGGCTCGAATCGCCGATCGAAGAGGACGGGCCCAAAATTGCGTCCTTCCTGGCCTGGTTTCGCCCCCTGTCCGCGTTCGCCGACCGGCTCACCGCCTGGGAACTGATCGCCGAAGTGCTCCGCCACTCCCCGCTGCTTCCCACCTTGGCCGGCCGCCCAGACGGTCTGCAGACGATCGCGAACGTCCGACGCCTGCTCGAGATCGCGGCCAACCAGCCGGAAATCGATGCGATCGGATTTGCCGAACAGATCCGCGAGCTCCAGGTGCTCAAGCGCCACGGCGAGAGCACCGCACCTTCCCTCGACGACAAAGTCGATGCCGTCAAGATCATGACGATCCACAAGGCCAAGGGCCTTGAGTTTCCGTGCGTCGTGCTGACCGATCTCAACGACGACATCCTTCGTAAGCCAAAGGAAACCCTTGTTGATCCGGATACCGGGCTGGTCGCCACGAAGTACACCACGAGCAGCACCGAAATCTACGGTATGTTTCGCGAGCGATCGCAGGAGAAGAACCGCGAGGAAGAACTCCGCCTCCTCTATGTTGCGATGACGCGCGCTGAGAAACGCCTCTGTCTGGTTCTCGGGACGCCGACCAAGGAGAGCGGAGCAAAGTTGATCTTGGGGCACATGGGCGAAGCGCCCCCCGGTGTCCGGCTCCGCGAACTGACGCCGTACCTTCAAGTGTCAAACTAGTCCGGATGGCGAGCACGTTCGGAGTCCTGTTCCGCATCGCGACGTTCGGTGAATCCCATGGCGGAGGTGTCGGCGTCGTCGTCGACGGATGCCCTCCCCGTCTGCCGATCTCGGCTGAGGAGATACAATTCGAGCTCGATCGACGTCGGCCCGGCCAGAGCCACCTCGTCACCCAGCGGAAAGAAGCCGACACCGTCGAAATCCTGAGCGGCGTCCAAGACGGGCTCACCCTCGGCACGCCGATTGCGATGCTCGTGCGGAACGAAGACGCCCGCTCCCGCGACTACGAGGAGATGCGCGAGAAGTATCGCCCCTCGCACGCGGACTTCACCTATGACGAGAAGTACGGCATCCGAGCTTGGTCAGGCGGTGGCCGCGCCTCTGCCCGCGAGACCATCGGGCGGGTGGCGGCCGGAGCGATCGCCCAAAAGCTCCTTCGCGAGCGCTTCGGTGTCGAGATCGTAGGTTGGGTCGAGAAGGTCTACCACGATCTCGCGACCGTCGATCCCTTGACAGTGACCCGAGCCGACGTCGAGGCAACGCCGGTCCGATGCCCGGACCCCGTCGCGGCATCGGTCATGATTGCGACGATCGAAGCGATCCGGAAGCAGGGGAACTCGGTCGGAGGCGTCGTCGGATGCGTCGCTCGCGGCGTACCTGCCGGATGGGGCGAGCCGGTCTTCGACAAGCTTGAGGCCGACATCGCGAAGGCCGTCATGAGCCTCCCGGCGTGCAAAGGGTTCGAGATCGGCAGCGGTTTCGCCGGCACCGAGCTGACCGGCATCGAGCACAACGATGCCTATCGCGCCGATGACGAGCGAAGAGTCACTACTCCGACCAATCGGAGCGGCGGCATTCAGGGGGGCATCTCGAACGGCATGCCGATCCTTCTGCGGGCCGCGTTCAAGCCGACAGCAACCGTCATGGTCGAGCAGGAGACCGTCACGGCTGCCCGGGAGAACACGACGCTAAAGGGAAGGGGACGCCACGATGCATGCGTCCTGCCCCGAGCGGTGCCGATGGTCGAGGCGATGGTGGCGCTGGTGCTGGCCGATCACGCCCTGCGGCAGCAGGCGATCCGGACGTAACGAAGCCCCCAGGGCGGAATGTCACCTTGGGGCTTCGCAGAAGGCCTCAGCCTTCGATCTTGACGCCCATCTGTCGGGCGGTACCCGCGATGATCTTCATCGCCTGCTCTTCATCGTCGGTGTTGAGGTCGGCCATTTTCGCCCGAGTGACTTCGCGGAGCTTCTCTTGCGTCAGTACTCCGACCTTCTCTTTCAACGGGTTGCCTGCACCCTTCGAGATGCCGGCGGCGCGCTTGATAAGGTCGGACGAGAGGGGCTGCTTGACCACGAAGGAGTACGATCGGTCCGCGTACACGGTGATCTCGACCGGGAGAACGAAGCCCATCTGCGGTGCGGTCATTTCGTTGAACTTCTTGAGAAACTCCATCATGTTGATGCCGGCTTGACCGAGAGCCGGACCGACGGGGGGAGCGGGAGTGCCCTTCCCCGCGGCGATGTTGAGCTTGATGACGGACGTGATTTGCTTTGCCATGACGATTCCTAGTCGATGTACTGATCGGCCCGGGGAGGGAGAAGCGTCACCCAGTCCAACACCCGTCGCGCATCGGAACGGGAGTCCAAAAGTATACCCCGAAGGCCAGAAGAGCGGCCCCTCGCCAATGACGAGGGGCCGCTTCCAATGGGCAGTTTAGCCGCCGTACTGCTTCATGAGGATGTTCGCTTCGATCTGGCGCATGGTCTCGAGGGCCACGCTGACCATGATCAGGAGCGATGTACCGAAGAGTAGATTCACGTTGATCGTGCCCAAACCGGGAGCGATCAACGGAACGAAGAACTGCGTCAGCGCGATCAGCGAGAGGAACATTGCTCCGACGATCGTGATGCGGGAGATGACGCCGTCCAAGAACTCCTTCGTCTGCTTGCCCGGACGAACGCCGGGCACGTACGATCCCCCACGTTTGAGGTTATTGGCGATGTCCTCCACGTTGTATTGGATCGCCGTGTAGAAGTACGTGAAGAAGAAGATCATGAAGGTGTAGATCACCGCTCCGATCCACCCATGCCATGTCCGAAGGTCCATGCGGAGGAAGTCCGCGATGGCCTGGAAGAACTCGTGGAACCCGCTCTTCGCAGGGAACATCGATGCGAACTGAGCCGGCATATAGAGCAGGGAGATCGCGAAGATGATCGGGATGACCCCGGCGAGGTTGATGCTCAGCGGGAGGTAGCTCGTCGCCCCGCCCACGACCTTGGTACCGAACTGTCGCCGCATGTGCTGGATCGGAATCCGGCGCTGGGCGATCGTGAACAGCACCACGATCCACGTCGTGGCCAGGAACAAGACCGCGAGGATCGCGAGCTGCCAATAGGTGACGGCGCCCTGTTCGACGACGGCCCGATAAACCATGCTGGCCAGGTTCGGCACGGAGATGACGATGCCCGCGAAGATCATCAAGGACACGCCGTTTCCGATGCCTCTCTCGCTGATCTGCTCACCCATCCAGAGCATCGCCATCGCCCCAGCGGTCCAGAACACCACGATGGTCGCCAGCGTGAGAGTCGACTGCGGCCCTATCGCGTCCTTCATCAGGGTCAGGAAGCCTGTGCCCTGGAAGACGCAGAGGATGAGTGTCAGCGCACGGGTCCGGCGATTCTGGTTGCGGCGG
>ERZ761602.1960-NODE-1960-length-34669-cov-10.658000_pt1 | contig 34669 bp, 29 predicted proteins | sample MGYA00512165_ERZ761602 | MGnify/ENA primary metagenome ERZ761602 (study PRJEB28899, sample SAMN02445085) | bioreactor sludge metagenome | biome: EBPR sludge; isolation source: Thorneside wastewater treatment plant | place: Australia: Brisbane, Thorneside...
GTTTGCCCCCTCCACGCGCGACTGGCAGCATACGCGGCTATCCGAAACAGCCCATCGGCCTGCGCTTTCTGCGCTGGCCCGCAAGGAGCGCGACCCCATGAATTACATCTACACCATGAGCGGCGTCAGCAAGACGGTGCCGCCGCGGCGCGAAATCATCAAGGACATCTCGCTGTCCTTCTTCCCGGGCGCCAAGATCGGCTTGCTTGGGTTGAACGGCTCCGGCAAGTCCACCGTGCTGCGCATCATGGCCGGGGTCGACAAGGATTTCGTTGGCGAGGCGCGTCCGCAGCCGGGCATCAAGGTCGGTTATCTGGAGCAGGAGCCGAAGCTCGATCCGGAAAAGTCCGTGCGCGAATGCGTCGAGGAGGGTCTCGGCGAGATCTTCACGGCGCAAGCCGAACTCGACAAGGTCTACGAGGCCTACGCCGACCCCGACGCCGATTTCGAGGCGCTGGCCGAAAAGCAGGCGCGCCTGGAGGCGATCCTCGCCGCCGGCGACGCGCACACCATGGAGCAGCAACTGGAGCAAGCCGCCGACGCACTGCGTCTGCCGCCGTGGGACGCCAAGGTCGCGACTCTGTCCGGTGGCGAGAAACGCCGTGTCGCGCTGTGCCGATTGTTGTTGCAGCGCCCGGACATGCTGCTGCTCGACGAACCGACCAACCATCTCGACGCCGAATCGGTGGAATGGCTGGAACTGTTCCTGGCACGTTTCCCCGGCACCGTGGTCGCGGTCACCCACGATCGCTATTTCCTCGACAACGCCGCCGAGTGGATCCTCGAACTCGATCGCGGTCGCGGCATTCCGTGGAAGGGCAACTACTCGTCGTGGCTGAGCCAGAAGGAAGAGCGCCTGCGCCAGGAAGCGCAGGGCGAGAAGGCACGCCAGAAGGCACTCGCGCGCGAGCTGGAATGGGTGCGCCAGAACGCCAAGGGGCGCCAGGCCAAGAGCAAGTCGCGCCTTGCCAAGTTCGAGGAGCTGAACTCGGTCGAGTACCAGCAGCGCAACGAGACCAACGAGATCTACATCCCGCCAGGCGAGCGCCTCGGCGATCAGGTCATCGAGTTCCGCAACGTGTCCAAGGCCTTCGGCGATCGATTGCTGATCGACGACTTGAGCTTCCGCATGCCGCCGGGATCGATCGTCGGCATCATCGGCCCCAACGGCGCCGGCAAGTCGACGCTGTTCAAGATGATCATCGGCAAGGAAAAGCCCGATTCCGGCGAGGTCGTCGTCGGCCAGACGGTCAAGCTCGCCTACGTCGACCAGTCGCGTGATGCGCTGGATGCCGACAAGAACGTGTGGCAGGCGATCTCCGGCGGCAGCGACATCCTGACCATCGGCAAGATCGAGATCCAGTCGCGCGCCTACATCGGCCGCTTCAACTTCCGTGGCCAGGACCAGCAGAAACTGGTCGGTTCGTTGTCCGGCGGTGAGCGCGGTCGCTTGCATCTGGCCGCCACGCTGCTGCAGGGCGGCAATGTGCTGCTGCTCGACGAACCGAGCAACGATCTCGACATCGAAACCCTGCGCGCGCTGGAAGACGCGATCCTCGAATTCCCCGGCTGCGTGATGGTGATCTCGCACGACCGCTGGTTCCTCGACCGCATCGCCACCCACATCCTGTCCTTCGAAGGCGACTCCCACGTCGAGTTCTTCCCCGGCAACTACACCGAGTACGAAGCCGACAAGAAGCGCCGCCTGGGTGAAGAAGGTGCCAAGCCGCATCGGCTGAAGTACAAGCCGCTGACGCGCTGACGCGCTGACGCGCTGACGCGCTGACGCGCTGAGAAGCCGCGCCGTTGTAGGAGCGACGTGTACGTCGCGACCGGGCGCCTCAACAACGGTAAGCAGCGAGTGGCAAGTGGCAAGTAGCAGCCGGCACGCTGGTGAGCTCGGTTAGGCCGGTGTACCGCGCCAGCGGTTCACTGGCTTCGCTTCACCTGTGGGAGCGGGTTCACCCCGCGAGCTTTTCTCTCGCTTCACCTGTGGGAGCGGGTTTATCCCGCGAGCCTTGGAATTTGCTGTTCCTGCCCTGCACCCAGGAAGGCAAGGGCTCGCGGGGTGAACCCGCTCCCACAGTGAAGCCAGAACTCGCGGGGCTTGCTCTGTCGCGGCGCGCTTGATGACCGTGCACGCCGCTGCCACGGCAAAGATGCTCCCATGCGTTTTTGCCGTTGGAAAACTCGACGATGGCCGCCCCCCGTTCCCGCTGGTTCGTATTGCTCTGGGCACTGCTGCCCTTCCTCGCCGCGCTCGGTGGTGCCGCATTCCCGCCTGATCAATGGTTTGTGGCGCTGGTCAAGCCGAGTTGGCAGCCGCCCAACTACCTGTTCGGGCCGGTCTGGACCACGTTGTACCTGATGATGGGTATCGCCGCTGGCCTGGTCTGGCTGCGCGGGCCGTCGCCGGCCGTGCGCGCGGCGCTGATCGTCTTTGCCGTGCAACTGGTACTCAACGCGCTGTGGACGCCGGTGTTCTTCGGTGCGCATGCACTGGGCGCCGCATTGGTGGTGATCGTCGTGCTGTGGCTGGCGATTGCGATCACCATCGTGCTGTTCTGGCGCGTGCAGCGGATTGCAGCGGCGCTGCTGCTGCCCTACCTGGCGTGGGTGAGTTTCGCGACTGCATTGAATGCTGCGTTGTGGCGGCTGAACGCTTGAACGACCGGGCAACCGCATTTCTCACGCCGATGTTTGTGCGCAAAGGTAACTCAAGGTAGGCTTGGAAGCCTTCTCCCGATGGCGACAAGCGCATGCTGAGATCTCTCTGGTTGTTGCCGATGATGGTGCTGTTCGCGTCGCCTGCCTGGTGCGCCGAGGACAACGATCATTGGGTGGCGTCGCAATGGGCCAAAGTGATGATCGGCCCGGATGGCCGGGTCGTCGACGCAGAACTGCAGCATTCGACGCTGTCTCCCGATATGCAGGCGGAGATTGTCCGTCGCATTCGCCAGTTCGAGTTCGAACCGGCGAAGAAGAACGGTGAGGCGGTCGAAACCGAAACCCATTTGTCGGTGCAGCTTTCGATCGAGCCCGACGGCGAGAAGATGGCGCTCAAGGTGGCCGGTGCCAACGTCACCGTGGGCATGGTCAAGCTGCCACCGCCGCGGTTTCCGCGCAGCCAACTGAATCGCAGTCAAGGCGCCGAGGTGGAACTGCGTCTGGCTTATGACACCGAGGGCAAGGTGACCAATGTCGAGATCACCCGCATAGAGCCCGATCTGAAGGTGTTTCGCGAAGCGACGCTGAAAGCCGCGCGCGAATGGGTATTCGCGCCCGAGAAGATCGATGGGCAACCGATCGCGGGTAGCGCGCTGATTCCGGTGACATTTGAGTTCGTCAGCAACAACAGCGGCGAGATCAAGTTCCCGGATGGCGGGCATCTGAAGGTTTCGCGCGAACGCCAGCGCGAACGGCAGCTGTTGAGCTCCGCAACCCAGCTGCGTTCCATCGGTGAGGAAATGGCCGATGGCGCAGCCGCAGCGGAGCATGCCACGCCTGCGGGCTGATCGCTTCACTGACCGGCGAACGCGCTGGCGCGCGCCAACCAGGCTGTCTGGAGGGCGCTGCGCCAGCGGCGCCGCTGTTGGCGGCAGCACGCACGGCAGGTGCGATCACGAAGGCGCTTGACCCTCTCACCGGACATCCTCTAATCGTTTGATTGTAGAGCATTTATTTGTAGGTCACGTAGCCTGCTGCGCAGGCAACGTGACCTACTTTCGTGTGTTCTTTGCGCGAATAAGCGCACCGACAGGGGCGACCGGGACTCTCACCGGACATACCCTAAGCCATTGAATTAATTTGCCGTCCCGCCTTTGCGGAATGACAGCCCTGTGATTCGGGACGCAAAGGACGCAAAAACAGCAAACGCCAGGGACCATGCATGCAAGGCATGGCTGTTGATCTCCTTTGCGTCCTTTGCGAACCTTAGCGTCCTTTGCGTCCCCAGATGCAGTCAACAATCTTGCGACGCCCGTTGTTCGATGCGCGAAAAAGCGCACCGACAGGGGCGACCATGACTCTCGCTGAGCGCCATCGCGCAGCGATTCACCGGCAGCCACCCGACCTCGCTACAATCCGCGCAGGCGCATCATCGGGAGAGCGTTATGGATGGCTTCGAGAAGCTCGGCTATGCGTGCCTGGGACTGCTGGCGCTGTTCTACATCGGCGCGCTGGTCGTCGGTTCGATCGCAGCATTTCCCTTCGGCCTGCTGGGGCTGGTCGGGCTGGTTGGGATCGGCGTACTGTTCGTCAAGGTGATCGGCGAGCGTTTGCGCAACCGCGAAGACGACCACTATTCGAAGAACGTCGACCAGTAGCCGGGGGTCCAGCCGATGAAAATGACCACGCAGGACGAATTCGCCGAGCACGAGATCGTCGCCACGCTGGGGCTGGTGACCGGCAACACGATTCGCTCACGACACATCGGCAAGGACATCCTCGCCGGGCTGCGCTCGATTGTCGGCGGCGAGGTCACCGAGTACACCAAGATGCTGGCCGAAGCGCGCGAACAGTCGCTCGACCGCATGCGCGCCAACGCGCAACGGCTGAAGGCGGACGGCATCGTCGGCATCCGCTTCACCACCTCGCCGATCATGGCTGGCGCTGCCGAGTTGCTCGCCTATGGCACGGCGGTGCGCCTGCGACCGCGCGGCGATGCGCCGGGTGCGTCGGCCAGCGAAGCGGCGGCGAAGGTGATCCCCAAGACGGGGGACAATTTCATGCTCGAACGCGGCTGAGACAGGACCGCCGTGTGCCCGGTCGCGGCGCGCACGCCATTCGCTAACTGAACCACAGCGACGCGCGGGCGCCACCCTCGGGCCGCGGCTCGAGCTCTGCGCTCCAGCCGTACAGGGCGCACAAGCGCCGGACGATGGCCAGGCCAAGGCCCGCGCCATTGCTGCTGCCGGCACTGCTGCCGCGCACATGGCGCTCGAACAACTGCTCGGCTTCGCCGGCCCGGATGCCGGGCCCGGTGTCTTCGACGACCACGCCATGTTGCTCGACGACGACGCGCACTTCGCCTTCTTTGGTGTACTTGACCGCATTGCCGATCAGATTGTTCAGCACTACCGAAATGACCGCTTCGGGTGCCGCCACCTGCGGGTGCGCTTCGACCGCGAGGATCAGCACGACCGGTTTGCCGCCAATCTGCATGCGCTGCGACTCGACCACTTCGGCAGTGACCTTGGCGACATCGATCTCGTCGCCGTCCTGCGGGCCCTGGCGCTCGCTGCGCGACAGCAGCAGCAGCGCCGAGATCAGTTCGGTCGATTGCTTGGACGCCCGCTCGATGCGCTGCAGGCGCTCGCGCAGCTTGGGAGTCAGCTCCGGGCTGCCCATGACCAGCTCGGTGGTGGTCTGGATCACCGCCAGCGGCGTGCGCAACTCGTGGCTGACGTCGGAGTTGAACTCGCGATCGCGCTCGACCAACGCCGTCAACTGGCCAGCGTAGTCGTCGAGCGCGCTGGCCAGTTGGCCGACTTCGTCATCGGCAAAATGCGGCGCCAGCGGTTCATGTCGACCGCGCCGGCTGATGCCTTCGAGTCGACGTGCCAGTTCCGCCACCGGCGCCATCACCCGCGACGACGACCAGAAGCCGACCAGCAGCGCCAGGATCGAGAATACGGTGACGGTCGTCACCAGCGCGCCGATCAACAGCCGGCGTCCACGTTCCTCCTCGGTGATGTCGTATTCGAGGAAGAACCAGACATTGGCGTCCTTGCGCACGGCCAGCTTGTAGGTGACTGATCCATCCGCTGCCGGCTCGGTTACGCGGTGCACGCCATTCGCCAGGCGCTGGCGTTCGAACGATTGGTTGGCAAAGCGGTTCGGACCGACGGCGCGGCCGGTGATCTTGGAAAAGGCGAACAGGAAGGGCGCGTTGCCGTCGCGAGCGGCGTACCACGCGCTGGCATAGGCATCCAGCTCGCGCGCCAGCGTGTCGTCGATCAGATTCTCTTCGAGATAGCCGCGCAGGAAGATCGCTGCGCCCGCGAACAACGCCGTCAGCGCTGTTCCGAACAGCGCAAACGAAATGATGATGCGGCTGCGTAGGCGTTTACGATGCCGCTTCGGGGTCGACGAGGCGATAGCCAATACCGTGCCGGGTCTGGATCAGAGGCTTGTCGAAGGGCTTGTCGATCGCTGCCCGCAAGGTATGGATGTGCACGCGCAGGGAATCGCTGTCGGGCAGCTCCTCGCCCCACACGCGCATCTCGAGTTCCTGGCGCGTGACCACCGACGGGCTCGCCTCCATCAGGCATTGCAGGATCTTCAGCGCGATCGGATTCAGCTGGATGTTCTTGCCTTGGCGCACCACCACCAAGGTGTCCAGGTTGTAGCTCAAGTCGGCCACCACCAGGATGCGCGCCTGTTGCGGCTTGCTGCGTCGCACCAGAACCTGGATGCGCGCATCGAGTTCCTGCAATGCGAATGGCTTGACCATGTAATCGTCGGCGCCGGTTTCGAAGCCGGCCAACTTCTGTTGCAGCGCGTCGCGTGCGGTCAGCATCAGCAGCGGCGTGTGCTTGCGCGCCTCCTGGCGCAGTTTGCGACAGACCTCCAGGCCATCCATGCCCGGCAGCATCAGATCGAGCACGATGCATTCGTAGTCGTTGACAACCGCCAGATGCAGGCCGGTGATGCCGTCGCCCGCAAAATCGACCACGTTGCCACGATCAGACAGGTAATCGCCGATATTGCTGGCGATGTCTGGGTTGTCTTCGATGACCAGGATGCGCATGGGCGAACTCTACACCGAGAAATGCGCGGACGCGCTGTGGGTACGAAGTGGGGGCGAAGTCGGCGGGATCCAGAGCGGCTTTGCGCCGGCTGGAAAAAAGAAAGCCCGGAACGGCGGTTCATTGGGGAATTCGCCGTGCCGGGCCTCAAGTACTGCCCCGATCACCGGGTTGCTCTCGCCAGGGCGGCAGCAACCACGATGGCGGAACCCTAGCGAAGGCAATGTTAGAGCGAAGTTAAGCAGGCATTTGCAGCCCGTTAAGCGGCGCGTTGCACGCACCGAATGTGCGCGCGGCCTGGTGTGGCAAGTTCGGCGGCCGACCGCTCGCGACACACGGTTGTTCCCACAGAACGTTCCATCGCAGACCGCATGTTCGCAGACAGGGTTGAGCGCACCGGGCCCTCATCCCGGCTTTGCGGCAAGGCCGCCTCGATCGCTGCGGACGCGATCAGCCCAGCTTCTTCTCGATGCGCGCGAAGTGTTCCAGCATGTGGCTGTAGATCTGGTCGGTCTTTTCGTGCAGGTGGGCGACTTCCAGTTCGGCCTTGACGTTGACCTCGTATTCGATGTCCGAGCGCACGCGGTCCTTCTCCGACTGGCGCTTCTGGCTGATCAACACGAAACAGGACAAAAAGATGGCCTCCAGCGAGACGATCATCGTCAGCAAGCCGAAGGGATAGGGGTCGAATGCGCGAATCCCCAGAGGCAGCGTGTTGACCGCGATCCAGGTCGCGAACCAGAGTGCGTTGATGAGCAGGAAGGCCATGCTGCCGCTGAATTCCGAGATCCAGTCGGCGACCCGCTGGAAGCCGCTGCTGTGCTCGGCGACCTCCTCGTTGGCGTTGCGCGAAACCCGCTGGCGCAGCAGTTCGTCGGCCTTGCGCGTCATGTGGCTGACTGCCGCGAGCAGGCTCAGCGCCGCGGTGGGCGTGGTCTTGAACAGCAGCAGCAGGCTGGCGCGATCCAGTTCCAGCAGTTCGCTATCGGTCAGTGCGCGCGCTGTGGCGGTGCGTGGCCCGTGGTCGAGCAGCGCCATCTCGCCGAATACCTGCCCCTCGCCCACCGTCGCCAGCGCGATCTTCTGGCCGGCGTTGTCCTTGATGTAAAGCTCGATCTCGCCGCGCTTGACCACGTACATCGCCTCGCCAGGCTGGCCGGCCTGGAACAGCAGCGTGCCGGCGGTCAGTTCACGTCCACCGATGAACTGCGCCAGATGCGAGCGGTCCTGCGCATCCATGTGGGCGAAAAGTTCGACGTCGGCCAGCAGTTCTGGAGTGCAGGGCATCGGCGGTCTCCGGCGGGACTAGCCCAGTTTATGCCGAGTTCGCTACCGATCGGACACGGTCGGCGAACTCGGCCGTCAATCCAAAGGTCCGCGAGGGCATGTGCAATCTCCGCTAACCGTGTGGAACTTGTCCATCGCCGCGCAGCAGGCCGTAGATCGCGGATTCGCCGACCTCGTTGCCGGCGCGGCAGCGATCGTGCAACAGCGCTTCGCGGCGAAAGCCCAGGCGTTCCAGCAAGCGCCACGATGCCACGTTTCGCGGGTCCACATCGGCCTCGATTCGGGCCAGTCCGAGCGTGTCGAAGGCATGCTCGATGGCGAGACCCAAGCCCTCTGCGGCGAGTCCTTTCCCCTGGAACGCGGACGCCAGCGCGTAGCCAATCTCGCCGCTGGTCGGTGTCCGGTCCAGCACGAACAGGGTGACGGTTCCGATCAACTGATCGTCGCCGCTGGCGATCGCCCAGCAGTAAACCGTCGGCGGCAGCAGCGCCAGGCGTGTCTGCAGGTAATCTTGCGCCTGCGCACGACGCGTCCACGCCGGAAAGCTCCAGTAGCGCGTGACCTCGGGGTCGGCGTAAACCCGATAGAGGCCGTCGATATCGTCAGAACGCAGCGGACGCAACGACACCCGCGGCCCGGTGAGCCGCGGCGGCAGCGTCGGTTCGGCTGTGCCCGATTGATCCTTGGTGTTCAGAAGTCCTGACCCAGCGGATGCACTGTCAACTCATCGACCAATGCCGAACCCGGCTGTTCGATCAGTTGCACGATCAATTCGGCCAGTTGCGCCGGTTGCAGACTGCTGGACGCGTCGCGACTCCCTTCGTGGGCGCCGCCGAAATCGGTGTCGATGATGCCCGGATTGACCAGACTGACCTTGATTCCATGGTCCTTGACCTCGCGCAGCAGCGAATGACTGAAGCCGGCAAGACCGTGTTTGCTGGCGACATAGGCTGCCATGTTCGCCAGCGGCCGTCGCGCCAGGTCGGAGCCGATATTGACGATATGGCCGCTGCGCTGACCCAGCAGTTTCGGCAATACGGCGTGGCAAATCTGGATCACCGCGGTCAGGTTGACATGAAGGATGTCGACCAATTCGCTCTCGGCGTGATCGATGAATGGCTTGTAGACGCCGATGCCGGCGTTGTTGATGACACCCGACAGGCGTGCCAGCGGAGCCACGGCGCGGGCCTCCGCCAAAGTCAACGACGCGCCATCGGCGAGATCGATCTGCAGCGGTTTGATCATTCCGGGTGGCGCCTGGGCCGCCAGCGCATCCAGCCGCGCGCGGTCGCGTGCGGCGGCGATGACACCCTGTCCGCGGCGTGCCAGGTTCAGGGCAAGATGGCGGCCGAGGCCGCGGCTGGCGCCAGTGATCAACCAGGTCAAGTTGTACCTCGAATGTTGTGACACCAGCGCGGATGATGCGCGACCCGAGGGGAAGCCGGGGAGGGCAGGTGCGCCTGACGGCGCTGTGGAAGAGCCCAAGCCTCACGCCGAGCCCTCCGCCCCTTGACGTACGACTGTCTTCGTAGTTCACTGTGGCAACGCTGACGAAGGAGGCCGGCCATGCGCAAGCTCGGACTGCTGCTGATCGCATTGCTGTTGGCGGCCCCGCGTGCCGAGGCCTGCAACCTGCCGCACGGCGAAAGGCCTGATCTGGCGACCAGGCTGGCGACGTCCGGCAAGTCGACCGCCGGCTTCCAGGTGAGCGCTGGCGTCAGCGGCTCCTGGTTCGATGCCGCGCGCAATGGTGAGGGCATCATCGTCGAGATCCTGCCCGATGGCCGCGCGCTGGCAATCTGGTTCACCTATCCGGCGCCCGGCGAACCCGGAGAACAGGCGTGGCTGATCGCGCAGGATGGCGTGATCGAGGGCGATCGCATCCGCTTCAGCCAGGTTTACCGGCCGATCGGTGCGCGCTTTGGCCCGGCCTTCGATCCTGCCCAGTTGCAGGTGCAGCAATGGGGCACGCTGGAGTTGCAGTTTTCCAGTTGCAACACCAGCACGGCCACCTGGACCGGCCCGGCCAGCTACGGCAGCGGTTCGCGCGCAATGACCCGCCTGTCGACGCTCGACGAGGTCGACTGCGGCGGCTCGCGCAAGCTCACCAGCAGCGGCGCGCGCGCCGCCGAAGGTCTGCGTTCGCGCAGCGGTGCCTGGTACGTGCCGGCGCGCTCCGGCGAAGGCTGGATCGTCGAGGAGCTGGCGGATGGCCGCAGCCTGGTGTTCTGGTTCACCTTCGATCCGCAGGGCAACCAGGCCTGGACCATCGGTTCCGGCGTGCGCGACGGCAATCGACTACGCATCGACGACAACCGCATCACCCGCGGCACCCGCTTCGGCAGCGCTTTCGTGGCGGCCGATGTGCAGGCCGTGCCCTGGGGCAGTCTCGACATCCACTTCGACCGGTGCGCCAGCGGCAGCCTGAGTTACGTCTCGTCCATGGAAGGCTACGGGTCGGGCAGTCGCCAGCCACAGCGATTGACCACCATCGCCGGTGCACCCTGCCTCGACAGCATGCCGGGTTCGATCGCCGGTGCCAGTTGGACCGAACGCGCACGCACGCTGTCGCAGCGGCAATCCGAGCACGCGGTCACAGTGCACAACGGCGCGCTGTACGCGCTCGGCGGTTTCGGCGGTCAGCGCGTGATGCTGCGCTACAACCGCAGCAACGATGCCTGGACCTCGTTGCCGAGCCTGCCGGCCGGCCGCGACCACCTCGCCGCGTTTGCTTTCGACAATGGCATCTACATGGTCGGCGGCGCGCCCAACGGCAGCGGCGACCAGAGTACCTCGGCGTTCCGATTCGACCTCAACAGCCAGACCTGGGAGCCGCGACCTGAGCTGGCCTGGATGTATGGCAGCCACGCGGCAACCTTGCATGGTCGCACCTACATCGGCGACGTCGATGGCAGCCTGCAGCAATACGATCCGCGCGCGCGCAGCGTGCGCCGCATCGCGGCTGCCGACTTCACGGCGCGCGATCACAGTCAGGTGGTCGCCTTCCTCGACGAAATCTGGGTCATCGCCGGTCGCTCGCCGGAGACCCGCAGTGTCGCCATCTTCGATCCGGTATCGGAACGCTGGCGCGCCGGCCCGTTGATCAACAGTCCGCGCGGCGGATTCGCTGCCGCCGCGGTCGGCAACCGCATCGTCATCGGCGGTGGCGAAGTGATCTTCCAGGGCACTTACGTCGAGGGCAGCACCGAGGTCTACGGCGCCGGAGCGGTCGGCTGGGAGGCTGCCCCCGCCTTGCCGGTGCCAGTGCACGGCGTCGCTGCGGGCGAAGTGGATGGTCGCTTCCTGGTGGTCAGCGGTTCGACCGACGCCGGCCTGGCCACGGGCAACACCGGTCGCGTGTTCGAGTTGACGTTGCCACCGTAATACGCCGCGGCCCATCGCGGCCCGCTCACCGGTGCGGCGCGGCCGGGTGTGGGCCGGAATCGGGCACCGGCCAGCCCTGCCGCCGCAGTCGGCAATCGTGCAATTTCGCGCCTGAAAACCGACAATGGAGCCTCATCGACAACGTTGGACTTCGAAGTGGCCGATGGTTCCTCAGACACGGCCGCGGCCCAACCATGGCGGCACACCGGCAGCGGCCCGTCGTGGCCATTGCCAAAGGTCGATCGTGCCGCGTTCGCCGCCGACATCAGTGCACTTCGCGCAGCGTTGAATGCCGATCTGGGTCCGGCTGACGGCGCCCACCTGCGACGGATGGAACGCTGGGGCCGCGCCTGCACGCTCACCGGCTATGCCTGCGCGTGGATCGCGCCCAACCCGATCGCCGCGCTGCTGCTGGGCATGGGCAACGTCGCCCGCTGGACCATGGTCACCCATCACGTCATGCACCGCGGTTACGACCGCGTGCCTGGCATGCCGGCGCGCCTGCAGAGCAAGTCCTACGCCCAGGGCTGGCGGCGCTACCTCGATTGGCTCGACTGGATGCATCCTGCGGCGTGGGCGCACGAACACAATCAACTGCATCACTTTCACACCGGCGAGATCGACGATCCCGATCTGGTCGAGCACAACGCCTGGCTGCTGCGCATCAAGGCCACGCCGCGACCGCTGAAGTGGTTGCTGGCGTTGCTGCTGATGGCCACCTGGAAGTTGACCTATTACGCGCCGAACACGCTGTGGGCGCTGCAGCAGCAGCGCCTGATCCGCGCGCAGTCGCCCGATCAGGCGCGCGAACAGCCGTTGCCGACCCCCGGAAACGTGTGGCGCCTGCTCTATCCCGGCGAGCGCCTGCTGCTGCCGACCAGCCGACGCGCGCTGGCGTTCTACGCGCGCTGCGTGTTGCCTTATGGCCTGATCCGCTTCGGCCTGATCCCGGCGCTGTTCCTGCCGCTCGGAACCTGGGCCTGGGCGGCGGTGCTGATCAACAGCGTGCTGGCCGAGATCATCGCCAATGTGCACGCCTTCGTGATCATCGTGCCCAACCACGCCGGCGACGACGTCTGGCGCTTCGACGGCCGGGTCAGGGACAAGGCCGATTTCTACCTGCGCCAGATCACCGGCTCGGTCAACTATCCGGGCGGCAGCGACGCCAAAGATTTCCTGATGGGCTACCTCAACTACCAGATCGAACACCACGTCTGGCCCGATCTGCCGATGCTCAAGTACCGCCAGGCCGCGCCGCAGCTGAAGGCGATCTGCGCCAAACACGGCGTGCCCTACATCGAACAAAGCGTGTTCGCGCGTTTCCGCAAGCTGTGGGCGATCCTGATGGGCGACGCCGACATGCGGCGGGCCTGAGGCTGGCGCTGGTCGTCGGGCGTAAGCGCGCCGGCGAGTCCTCTCGATCGTCGCCGCGACAGCGTGCCGCTGTTCACCGGCCGGTACTCCGGCCGGCCCGAGCCCGGCAGATTCGCGCCCAGGGCAGTAGTCCGGCAACGCGGAGACATTGAGCGGATACCATACCCCACCCTGTATTGACTCAGGTCAATGCGGTTGCCCCGCGACGGCGCACGATGCCTCCAGGAATCGTCCTTTCCGGCGATTCAAGGAGTTGGTCATGAAAATCCGGTATTGGCTGCTATCAGGCCTGATCGTGGCGGGCGTCGCGCTCGGTTACGTCATCAACAACAAGGTGCTGCTGCTGCATCCGACGCTGGCGCCGGCGAACATCTCCGGGTTGGTAGCGACCGACAAGGTGAAGATCCTGCGCACCCCCGACCAGACCTTGTTCGCGATCTACGGGCAGGCGCAGGATGTGCCCCGGCTCGCCTATGACACCAAGAGCAAGGTGATCCGCAAGCCCTTCGACATCGTCATCAGCGTATCGACCGACAATGGCGATACCTGGGGCACGCCGCTAAACATCTCCAATACCGCGGCGCTGACCTCGGCGCTCGGCATTCTTGAAGGAAGTGGTGCGCCGGTATTGGGTGCCGACGGGCATCCGGACCTCGCCGCTGACCCCCGCTCTACCCAATATCCGGGCGATTCCGACAAGGCGAATGTATTCAATGTCGGCAACAACATCATCGTCACCTGGGGCGGGACTTATTGTCCGGGCGGCAACCAGCGCTTCGTGGTCTACCCTGAATTGAACGGGATCGCCATTCCCTACAGTTGCATGTACGTGTCCCGTTTGCGCTGGAACAGCACCACGCACCAGTTCGACAGCGTCTGGCCGGGTGGTCTGCCGTACCTGACCGAGCGCCTCAGCAACGGCCTGCGCGATGTCAAGCAGGATGCCAACCGCGGCAATTCGACCGCGTTCGTGATCAACTGGCAGGAAGATCCGATGGGTCTGAAGCTGGGCGATGCCGATGGTCCGGGTGATGGCGCATCGGGCGCCAACGTCAACAACGGAACCGATATCTGGTACGCGACCTTGCCGACTGCCGCCTTTGCGACGTCCAGTTGGGCCACTCCCGTTCGCATCACCATCAACACGCGCACCACGGTGCCGCTGTCCAGCACCGGCGACATGGCGACTCATCCGCCCGGCGACTACGATCGTGGCAACGTGGGTGCTTCGCGCTCCAACATCGGCCAGATCGGTACCAACGTGGTGATTGCTTATGAAGAGACCAAGGGGACGCAGGGCTTCATTGAAGGCAAATACATTCGTTATCACACCTTTGTCTGGAATCTGCCGCCGGCCGGAGGCGAAGCTGGCTGCATCATCAGCGAACCCACCGAAAACGCCCGCCGCGTGCGCTTCCTGACTCAAGAGGCGACCAACCCGGTGCCGCTGGTGTTCATCTACAAGCAGGGCGAATACCCGCAAGGCGGACCTTCGGACATCTTCCTGCGGCGCACCACCGCCAACCAGATCACGCCAGCGTCGCTCGATCCGCCGATCGATGTTGCCGACTGCCGCAGCAGCATCAATACCGGCGGCAATCCGCTGATCGACATCGTGCAGCCGCGCGCGATCAACTTCAGCGGCAGCGACGCACTCAAGGGCGGTACCGGTACTGCTCCGGGTGCGCTGTCAGGCGAGAATCCGATCGAGAACGCGCTGGCGCATCGTGGTGTGATGCGCGGCGGCACCATCATCGTCGGCTACAGCTACACGCCGGACCTGTTCCGCTTCCAGTACCTCGACGACACCGATCCCTACAACTTCTGGATTCGTCGCTCCACCGACGGCGGGGTCACCTGGGGTGCGCCGGTCAACATGACACCGGAAATCACCGGGCCCTCGCAACTGACGGTCAAGGAGCCGCGCATTGTCGGCACGCCGCCAACCGTGGCCGGTGGCTTGCCCGGCAACACCCAGGATCCGAACGTCATCTATGTCGGTTACGGCCTGCAGACCAATGTGCGCGAACCGCTTGAAGTACCCGAGGATGTCGACATCTACATGATGGTGTCGCTGGATGAGGGCCTGAGCTGGACGCCGGCGAAGGCGCTCAGCGCAGGCGATGTGCAGGGCGGGTACCAGGACGACCTCGAGGACTTCGAGACGCAGGTCAAGGTGCGCCCGGATGGCCTTGAAGCGCACGTGGTGTGGTCATCGAATGACGGCAACGTCAGTTCCGCGCTGTACCGCCGCATCGACGTGGTCGACGCGCCGCTGGATCCGATCTTTGCCGACGGCTTCGAAGACTGAACCGGCGCTTGTCGCAAAGCAGCAGTGAATGCACGCCGCCCGGTGGGACTACCGGGCGGCGTGTTCACGTTGGGCGCGCGACTACTGCTGAGGATGCTGCCCGGAAGCGGTAGCCAGCCATGCAAGGATGGCCTCGCCGATCTGGCGAAATTCGTCGGCGCGAGGGCTGTTGCGGCGCCAGCACAGGCCGATCTGGCGCGCGCCGGCGCGATAGCCGAGCGGCCGCGTGACCAGCGTGCTGCCCTGCAGGATGCCGCCGTCGATGGCGAGTTCGGGCAGCAGGGTGCTGCCCATGCCAACCGACACCATGGCGACCAGCGTTTGCAGACTGGTCGCGGCGAAGGTCGTGTTCGGATTCCTCGCCGCGCTCTGCAGCAGCGGCAATGCGTGGCTGTGCAGGCAGTGCTCGGGCTCCAGCAGCATCAGCCGCCGGGCTGCCATGTCACGCGAACTCACGGCGTCGGATTTGGCCAGCGGGTCATCGGCACTGCAGGCAAAACGATAGGAATCCTTGAACAGCATCATCGTTTCGCAGTCCGGCGTCTCGTAGGGAAACGCGATCAGCAGCAGGTCCAGGCGCCGCTCGGCCAGTTGCGCCAGCAGTGCTTTGGTCTTGTCTTCCCTGAGGTGGATGTCGAGTGCCGGGAAGCGCTGCTTGAGGTGCGGCAGCAGTCGCGGCAGCACAAACGGGCCAATCGTCGGGATGCTGCCGAGTTGGAGATCGCCCGACAGCGGCGCCGCCGCGCTGGCGCACAGGTCCAGCAGGTTCTCGGCTTCGCTCAGGATGCTGCGCGCCCGCTCGGCGACGCGTCGAGTTCACCGCCTTCGCGAAAGCGGCCGCGAATTTCGCGGCGATCAACTGCGAGCTGCTCGGCCTGTCGATCGACAGCATCTACTCGCACCTGGCGTGGGTCGGCAACATCAAGGAAAAGTTCGGCATCGAGATCCCGTTCCCGATCATCGAGGACCTGTCGATGCGCGTCGCCAACGCCTACGGCATGATCCATCCGGGAGCCGCCGATACCGCTGCCGTGCGCGCCACCTTCGTCATCGACCCCAACGGCATCATGCGTGCGATGGTCTATTACCCGATGACCAACGGCCGCAGCGTCGCCGAGATCCTGCGCCTGGTGCGCGGGCTGCAGACCAGCCTGACCCATGGTGTCGCCACGCCGGAAGGCTGGCAGCCGGGCGACAAGGTACTGGTCGGCGCCCCGCTCACGGTGGCCGGCGTCGAAGCGCGCCTCAACGAAGGCCTCGAGACCACCGACTGGTACTTCTCGAAAAAGACCCTGGGTTGAGCCAAGGGTGATTCAGGCCACGGCGGTGCTGCGAAGCCGCCGTGGTGCTGGCGCTCCAGCGGCGTTGTCGTCGATCGTGGCGCCCGGAGCCTTTCACCTGACATGCCGCAAGGCATTGATTTCTTGTGGGAGCGGATTAACTCCGCGAAAGCTTTCGCGGGATGAACCCGCTCCCACAGGTTAGATGCGCGAACAAGCGCACTGACGGCGCGACCCGGACGTCGGACCAAGGCAATCTTGACACCAAGATATTAGATAACACTAAATAAGAGTATTCTGTTGTATGCCCGATGAGCGACGGACTTCGCTCGAATTCGCCTGTTACCGGAGACTGACATGCCCACCTTAAATCGCCTTTCTCCGTGGCAGCGCCGTCTGGCGCCGCTTGCGTTGCTGTTGGCAGGAACTCTCGCCCACGCCGATGACCGCGCGCGTGCCGAGACGGCGGTCAAGGACCTTGGCCAACAGCTGCGGGCAGCGCTGGTCGCGCGCATGCAGGCCGAGGGTCCGGTCGCGGCGATCGACTTCTGCCACGACCAGGCGCCGCTGATTGCCGCCGAGGTGGCCAGCAAGCACGGCGTGCGCATCGGCCGCACCAGCGTGCGCACGCGCAGTCCGGGCAATGCGCCGACGGCTTGGCAGCAGGCGGTGCTGGTGGACTTCGACGCCCAGGCCAGGGCCGGCAAGCCGCCGCAGGAGTTGCGTTTTGCCAGCGGCGAAGCGCTGCCCGATGGTGTCGCCCTGCGCTACATGCAGGGAATCCCGACCGAGGCCGCGTGCCTGGCCTGCCACGGTCAGACACTCGCCGAGCCGGTCGCGTTGGCAATCAAGGCGCGCTATCCGGACGACGCCGCCACCGGCTTCAGCGAAGGTCAGCTGCGCGGCGCGTTCTGGGTCGAAGTGCCCGAGGGTGCGGCTCCCGACACACGAACAGTGATCCCCATGAGCGCTGCACAGCGCGAAGAACTGCGCGCGCAGATGCGTGCGCACCTGGAGTCGGTGCAGACCATCCTGGCGGCACTGGCGGCAGCCGACTGGGATGCCGTTAAAAAGGCAGCCGGGTCCTTCGGTCCCGGCCAGGGTCCGGCCCACAGATTCCGCGAGGCGCTGCCGGAGGGTTGGTTCACCTTCGCCCGGCCGATGCACCAGGCGATGCGCGCGATTGTCGACGAGGCCAGCATCGAACAACGCAGCGCGCAGGTGGTCGCCGAGTTGGCGAATGCCACCGCGCAATGCACCGCCTGCCACGCGAGTTTCCGCATCGAATCGAACTGATTGGGCCGACCCACCGTACGCGGTTGGCTTGATCCATATCCACCCGGTGATACAGGGGTCGCAGTAAGATCCGACGTGCTCCTCATTCGACAACGATCAGGACCCAGCCATGAGCAAGAAGTCCAAAGCCGCCAACATCGACATCGGCATCAGCAACAGCGACCGCAAGGCGATCGCGAACGGCCTTTCGGCGCTGCTGGCCGACAGCTACACGCTGTACCTGATGACCCACAACTTCCACTGGAACGTGACCGGGCCGCAGTTCAACAGCCTGCACAACATGTTCATGACCCAGTACACCGAGCAGTGGACCGCGCTCGACCAGATTGCTGAACGCATCCGCGCGCTGGGCTTTCCGGCGCCGGGCACCTACAAGGAGTTCGTGACGCTGGCGTCGATCAAGGAAGTCGAGGGCGTGCCCAAGGCCAACGACATGGTGCGTCACCTGATCGACGCGCACGAAACCACCGCGCGCACCGCGCGTTCGTTGTTCACCGTGGTCAACGACGCCAACGACCAGCCCACCGCCGACCTGCTGACGCAGCGCCTGGAAGTGCACGAAAAGACCGCGTGGATGTTGCGCAGCCTGCTGGAAGAGTGACCACTGGCAGTGCACCGCTGACCATCCCCGGCGTGTCGACGCCGACACGCATCTGGCTGTTGTTCTGGCTGGCGTTGCTGCTGGCACTGCCCTCGGTAGCGGCGTCGCCGGACGCGCAGGTCGCGCAGCCATCGGTGCTGGTGGTCTACGTGCGCGACGGCTGCCCGCATTGCGCGGCGGCCAAGGATTTCCTGCCGGGTTTCGCGGCCAAGCACCCATGGCTGAAGATCGAGTATCGCGCGGTCGACCAGGATCCGATTGCGCGCGACGAGCTGTCGCGGATTTCCCAGGCGGCTGGCCTGTGGCCGCCCGGCGTACCCACCTTTGTGTTCGGCGACCGCGTGCTGGCCGGCTTCGACGTGCCCGAGCGCAGCGGGCCGTTGCTCGATGCGCTGGTTGCCGGTGCCGCGACGGCGCCGGGCGGGTTCGACAGCTCGCTGTTCGGCAGGCTCAGCGTCGAGCGCCTCGGCCTGCCGCTGTTCACGCTGGCGATCGGCCTGCTCGATGGCTTCAACCCGTGCGCGATGTGGGTGCTGCTGTTCCTGCTGTCGATGCTGGTGCATCTGCGCGACCGTCGGCGCATGGCGCTGATCGCCGGCACCTTCGTGCTGGTCAGCGGCGCGGTCTACTACGCGTTCATGGCGGCGTGGCTGAACGTGTTCCTCGCGGTCGGTGTGTCCGACGCGCTGCGCATCGGCCTGGCGCTGGTTGCCCTGGCGATCGCTGCCGTACAAATCAAGGATTTCGTGCGCCCGCAGCAGGGCTTCAGTCTGTCGATCCCGGACGCCGCCAAGCCCGGCATCTACGCGCGTACGCGGCGCATCCTGCAAGCGAAATCGCTGTGGCTGGCGCTGATCGGCGTCGCGGCGCTGGCGCTGGCCGTGAATCTGGTCGAACTGCTGTGCACCGCCGGATTGCCGGCGATGTACACGGCGATCCTCACCCAGCAGGATCTCAGTGCCGGCGCCCATTACGGTTACCTCGGCCTGTACATTCTCGGTTACGTCTTTGACGATGCGCTGATGGTGGCAACCGCGGTGTTCGCGCTGTCCAGCCGCAAACTCGGGGTCGACAGTGGCCGTTGGCTGAAGCTGGTCAGCGGTCTGGTCATGCTGGCGCTCGGCGCGATCATGTTGTTGCGGCCGCAGTGGTTGCTGTGACGCGCCTCAGCGCGGACAACTGCTGATGCCCAGCAATGGATAGAACGGGCAGAAACGCATCAATCCGGTCGCCAGTGGCACCAGTCCGACCTGTCCGACCAGTCCCCAGAGCGATTTCGGCCCGACTACCACCAGGCTCAACAGCACCAGTCCGACAACGATCCGCGCCACCCGATCGAATCCACCTACATTCGCTTTCATGACCTGCTCCTGCATGCGTTTCCGGCGGAAGCGGGTCGGCGGTTTGCCCGGCTCGATGGGCGCCGGGCCATCTTTCGCTGCAGGTCGCGCAGCGCGGCATACTCGGCACCCCCGCGTCAGCTCGTTGCCACCATGCGCGCTCTCTTTGCCATTGTCCTGTTCGCCATGACCACTGCCCACGCCGCGACTGATCCGCATTCGTACGCCAACTTCGCTGCCGTGCGTGTCGAGCACGCGCATCTGGACCTGACGGTGTCGTTCGAACGCCGCGAGCTGTCCGGATTCATCGAGCTGCGCCTCAAGCGACTGGATCCGGACGCGCGCACGCTGGTGCTGGACACGCGCGACCTCAGCATCGAAGCGGTGCTGGCGATCGACGCGGAGCACCAATACAAGCCGACCGCTTTCAAGTTGGCGCCGCGCGATCCGATCTTCGGCAGCGCGCTCCGCATCACGCTGCCGGCCGACGCCAACCGTGTGCGCGTGTTTTACCGCACCTCGCCCGACGCCAGCGGTCTGCAATGGTTGGAGCCGGCACTGACCGCGGGCAAGCGTCGGCCGTTCCTGTTCAGCCAGTCGCAGGCGATCCATGCGCGCTCCTGGGTACCGATCCAGGACAGTCCGGCGGTGCGTTTCAGTTACTCGGCGCGCATCACCACGCCGAAAGGCCTGCTGGCGCGGATGAGCGCCGACAACAACCCGCTCGATGGCGCCGATGGCGACTACCGATTCACCATGGAGCAGCCGATCCCGAGCTACCTTCTGGCGATCGCCGTGGGCGAGCTCAAGTTTGCGCCGCTCGGCGAGCGCAGCGGTGTCTACGCCGAGCCGTCGATGTTGGATGCCGCGGCGCACGAGTTCGCCGACACCGAACGCATGATCGAGATCACCGAGTCTTTGTACGGCCCGTATCGCTGGGGTCGCTACGACCTGCTGGTGCTGCCGCCATCATTCCCCTTCGGCGGCATGGAAAACCCGCGGCTGACTTTCCTGACGCCGACGGTGATTGCCGGCGATCGCAGCCTGGTGGCGCTGATCGCCCACGAGCTGGCGCACTCGTGGTCGGGCAATCTCGTCACCAATGCCACCTGGAACGACTTCTGGCTCAACGAGGGCTTCACCACCTACGTCGAGAACCGCATCGTCGAGGCCGCCTTCGGCGTCGAACGTGCCGACATGGAACGCCAGTTGGCCGAACGCGATCTCGACGAAGAACTGCCGACACTGACGCCGGCGGACACCCACCTGCGCCTCGATCTGGCCGGGCGCGACCCGGATGATGGCCTGACCGAAGTGGCGTACACCAAGGGCATGACCTTCCTGCGCCTGCTCGAACAGCGCTTCGGTCGCGAGGTCTTCGATCCATTCGTGCGCGCCTGGTTCGACCGCCATGCTTTCGGTACTGTCGATACCAACGATTTCCTCGCCTTCCTGAAGCACGAATTGCTCGACCGCCACCCGGGCAAGATCAGCGGCGAGGAAATCTCGCAGTTCATCGATGGACCGGGCTATCCGGATTTCGCGCCGCGTACCGTGGCCACGCGTTTCGTCACACTCGACGCGGCGCGCGCACGCTGGCTGGCCGGCGAACTCGACCTCGCCGACCTCGACAGCGGAACGTGGACCACGCAGGAGTGGATCCGCCTGATCGAGGGACTGCCGGTGGACATCGCTGGCGAACGCCTCGCTGCGCTCGACGACCGCTTCAAGCTCAGCGGCAGCGGTAACAGCGAGGTCGCCTTCGCCTGGTACATGAAGGCGATCGAACGCGACTATCAGCCGGCCTTCGTGCCGATGGCCAACTTCCTGCAGCGCATAGGCCGGCGCAAGTTCGTGTTGCCGCTGTTTACCGCGCTGATGAAGCACCCTGCGCATCAGGCGTTTGCCCGCCAAACCTACGCGAGCGCCCGCCCCGGCTATCACCCGATCACGCGGGCAAGCGTGGATGCAGTGGTCAAGTAGCCATTGCAGCGTACAGGGCACGGGAAGGGGGCACGGGGCACGGAAAAGCCCAGCATGCTGAAGCTCTGGTGGGTCCAGACTTGCCTGGACGATTTTGCTTCCGCAGTCGGCTGCTCGCGCCCACGCAGGAAGAGCGGGGCACGGGCGGATTCACTCCGCGAGAGCTTTCGCGGGATAAATCCGCTCCCTACAAGTTTGCTGCGCGAACACGCGCATCGGAGCGATCGGAGTTGCGCAGACGAATCAGCGCCGCCACCATCGCCCGGGTCATTGGCATTGCTGTGGGAGCGGGTTTATTCCGCGAATGCCTTCGCTGGATGAACCCGCTCCCACAAGTTCGCTGCGCGAACATGCGCATCGAATAGCCCGGGGTTGCCGGGCGAATCAGCCGCAGGGGCGCGCGCCCAACTGCGCCCGATTTCGAACGGCCTGCAACCGATTCCCCGGTTTGCCATCGGGAGCTTGCGGTGGCCGAAAGCACACCCGCGTCGAGCGCAACCTGGTGATCGCCTGCGGATCCCATCTGGAATCGTCGTTGGGGGACGGACCGCGCTGGCGCGTCTTGTCTGACAATGGCGATGCAGCGAGAGGAGTCGGGCTCATGGGGATCGGATCGGGTCGATATTCAAACAAGGGTCGCGAGCGCGCTCGACGAAACTGGCGGTGGGACATCCTGCTTGCGATCTGCGCACTGCTGATCTGCAGCAGCGTCGGTGCCACGGCGCATGTGCGCTTCGCGAATGTCGCGCTGGTCGGGCCCGAGGGCAGCCCCCCATTGGTCGAGCTGCGACTCGACGGGCAAACACTGGTACCGGAGCTGGGATACAAGTCCGCGACCGGGTACTTCGACGTGCCAGCCGGATCGCCTACGCTTTCGGTATGGCTGTCCGGCTCGCAGATCGTCGAACGCCAGCTCGATCTGCGCGACGGCCGCGGGTACTTCTTCCTGGTGATCGGCAATGGCCATGCGGATGCGCCGTATGACCTTGCGGTTCAGTACGAGACCGGTTACGTGCTCGACGCCACCGAAAAGGAACAACAAGCCTTGATGTTGGCGCCCTATCCGGGATATCCGCGATCGGATCAGGTGCCCCGACCGGCAGCGCTCTACGCGGAACGCAACTGCATCACCGTGGGCGGGTATTACCGTCAGGGCAACAACCTGATTTACCCGCCGAGTGCCTTTCCGCGGCAGACGGGAGTTGATCCGCCGATACGCAAACCGGACCCTCAGAGCCCGGACAAAGCCGCCAGCACCGATGTCCAGCCGGTGAATACCTGCCTCGTCGCGCTGGTCGAGCGCTCCGGCGCCAGCCCGTTTCCGCCAGGCATGAACCCGCTCGGCAAGCTGTACACACCGGAAGGCGGTCACCGAATCACCGAGATCCTGGTCGGCAACGGCGGTGCGCAGGCACCGATCGAATGGTGGATCGTGAGTCAGCCGGATCGCGCAATCGATCCTGTGCCGATCGCCCTTGGCGAGTCGGCCGCGGGTATCTGGGTCGCACCCGACCACCCTGGATTGGTCCTGAGCCTGGATGTGAGCAATCAATTGGTGCAACCGACCACTGGCGGCGGTCCGGTCCAGGTCGGCTTCCTGGTGGGCATCCTCACCGGCCTCGATGCATTCGGCAACCCGCGCTGGAACCTGCTGCGCTCGGGATCCAGCATCACCAACCCGCGCCAGTTCATCCGCCTCAGCGAGTTTCGTGGCAGCAGCGCGGACACTGTCAACGAGGTGGCATTGCCCGGTACGACCGGGACGATGCTGAAGTTTCTGAGCTGCACGCGCGCCTCATTGAAACTCGACAGAACGACTTCCCAGTTTGTTGTTCCCCGACAAGGAGCGATCGCCGGTCTGAGTGCGCCAGTGGGCTTGTCGATCGCACTTCACCGCATGACACCCGTCAGCGGTTCGTGCCCGAACTGATCAGGAGCGATGACCATGCGCATGCACTTATTGTTGTTCCTGCTTGGTTTCTCGGCTGTCGCCGCGGCCAACCCGCTGATCGTGATCCATACCGTCCCGGTTGCCGAGGGCCAGTCGGCACCGGTGCTTGACCTGTATCTCGACGGCACTCCGTTGATCCGCGGCATCCGCTATCGAGAGGTATTGAGTTTTGCCAATGCGCCGGCGGGGACCCGCAGCTTCAGCCTGCGTACCAGCTTCGGCAGAGTACTGGCCGAGCGCGCGCTGAACCTCGCCTCGACCGAGCCACGCGGTCATTTCCTGGCACTGGCGGGAGACGGCGATCGTCAGCCCCATGATCTTATCGCGTGGGTGCGCGAAGGCGCAGCAGTGCCGAATCCCAATAACCCACTGTCCGCCGTCGTGCGCCAGGAATTCATGCTGCTGTCGACGGCGCTCGAGCCGCGTGTGGAATTCGATACCTTGTCCATCTTTCCCGGGATTGTCGTGTCGCCGATGACGTCGCCGTTCACGCGATCCTTGAGCTATGGCGTGCCCGCCGGCGGCATGGGCTCCACATCGACGCCGCCGCTGATCTTCCAGCAATCGATCCTCGACCCGAATCAGGGCTTGATCTCGCTGAGGCTGCCGCCACTGGCCACCGGTTTGTACAACATCGCGAATTTCGTGATCGGCAATGGCGCGCCGGGCACACCGATCGAGTGGCTGATCGTCAATGACAACAGTTTCTTGACGCGTGGTCTCGGCAGTTATGCAGATAGCCCGGCGCTGCCGACCACACGCTATTTCGGATTCGTCGGTCAGACCGGGCGGGGATTGTTCCTTGAGGCGCTGGACAACGGCGACCGTCTGGTTGGTTTCGCGACCGGCATGGCCGCAGACCACGGCACCAGTTGGCAATTGCTGGATGGGCAGCGCGACAAGCGTCAGCAGTATCGTCTGCTGGCGATGACGGCGGCGCAGGACGGCAACGTCGGCGAAGAATGGCGGCTGCGCTTCAGCTCGTGCAATGACGTCAGTCTCGAGCGCTTCGATGGCAGTCGCCAGGTCGAATTTGCCCTGCTGCGACGCGGCGAAGCGGTGGACAGTTGTGTCGAATTTGCAGCCCAGTGAGTTCGGCGCCGGCATCGCTGCGGAGCGCGTCCGGGCCTCGCGCAGCGCTGGAGCGCGAGATCCAGACCGCATATCCGGCGCTGCTGGCCTTGCTCAGAAGATTGACCGGGCGCGCGGAAATTGCGCAGGAGCTCTGTCAGGACGCCGTCGTGCGCCTGATCGAAAACGAGGACAGGGTGACCGATGTGCGCGCCTGGTTGTTCCGCACGGCGACGCATCTGGCCTGGGACTGGCTACGCCGACAGCGCGTACGCAGCGAGCACGCTGCGGCGCACCCGCCGATCGAGGTGCGTTCGACCGACGCCAGTGGAGAAGCCAGCGCCATGCAGCAGCTCGCGGCGCTCAAGGCCGCACTGCAATCGATGCCCGAGCAGCCGCGACGGGTCTTCGAGCTGAGCCGATTCAGCCATTTGAGCCAGCAGGAAATCGCCGCACGCCTCGGCATCCGACGCAAGACCGTCGAGAACCACCTCACTCGCGCACTGGCGCTGCTGGCAAGAGCCCTGGACACTGACCATGAAACCAAGAACTTCAATTGACGTCATTGCGAGCGCAGCGAAGCAATCCAGTGACACTTCCTGGTTTTCCCGCGCGTTCCATCACCGGAAAGAAGAGTCGCTGGATTGCTTCGTCGCTGCGCTCCTCGCAATGACGAATCAACGGAGGACTCCGGAATGAAACCCACCACTGAACTGCTCGAAGAGGCCGCGCGCCGGTATCTGCGCGAGTCGACTGTTTCGCCTGATGCGCCGCCCGATGCCACGCTCGATGCGTGGCTCGACGCCGCGCCTGAGCATCGCCTCGCCTACGCGCAGGTGTGCGCGGCCTGGTTTGCGTCGGACGCGGAGATCATGGCCGTGCCGTCCGCGCCACGACGATCCGAGCGGAGCGCGAGGATGCCATTGTGGGCGCTCGGATTCGCCATGCTGATGGTCGCCATGGTCTGGGGCATGCGGCCGCAGGCACAGGCGCCGCAAGTGCTGGCGGACGGTGTCGTGGCCAAACTGTCGAGCAACGCGCAAGCCGATTTCAATGCCGCGAATCGACGCCTGCTGCTGACCCGGGGTCGCGCCTGGATCGATGTGAACGCGGCCGACGGCGGCGCTGCCATTGAAGTGGAATGGGGCGCCTGGCGCGTGCGCGACATCGGTACGCGCTTCGTCGTCGATGGCGACAGGCAGCGCATCGCAGTGTATGCCGGTGCAGTCGAACTCAGCGATTCCAGAGACCCCGGCAAGTCACCGATACGGATCGGTGCAGGTGAGGCCATCGATCTGAACCGCCTGCAACTCGGCCCGGTCGACGCCCTGGAACAGGGACTGGATCGCGGCCAGTGGATCCTGGTCAATCAATCCCTCGGGGCCGCGATCGCCGAGATCGAGCGCGAAGGGGCGCGCGTCTGGCTTCTCGGCGATATCCAGCCCGACTCTAAGTTGCCGAATCTGATCCTGCCCGACCGTATCCCTGCAACCGCATTGCGCGCGATCTGCGCGCAAATGGTCCTGCATTGCCGTGATCTCGGCCCACTCGGGTTCGTCATGCGGCGCTGACCCGGTGATGCGCACATGGCTTTGGTGGCCGATCCTGATGCTGGCGTGCCTGCGCCCGCTGTGCGCGGGCGAGCGTCTGGTCGACCACATTGCGGCCTGGTCCGATCGCACCGGCCTCGCCCTGATTGTCGATGCCGATGTCGATCTGGAAAGCCCGGTGGTCACGGGACCGGGCGGCGGCAGCGATGTGCGCGCGCTGCAACTGTTCCTTGCGCGGCAGGGTCTGTATGCGCAGGCGCTGGAACCGGGTGTCTATCGCATTCGTCGCGACGGATCCGGGTTGACGCTGTCCATCATCGGCCGCGATCCGCCTGAAAGCGCGCGCGGCGCGCATCGCCCGCACCCGACTGATCAGCCTTCGCGCGTGTTTCGACCCCGGCTGCTACCCGGAATGGCGCTCGAACAGATCGCCCAGGTGAACGTGAATCAACGTCTGCGCACGCTGCCGAATCTGTACACGATCGGCGAGCTGGTGTCCCTGCGCGGTATCTCGCGCGGCGAGGATGAGGCCCAGTTCAGCCTGGTGGAGAACGGCTTGCCGGTCACGCCGGACCGGCTGAGCGCGCCGCTGCAGTTGTCGAGTCAATCGAGCTGGCTGAGCGCCGTCAGCGGGCCGGACTCTGCGGTGCGCGGCCCGAATGCACTCGGTGGCTGGATCGAGCTTGGCCGTGATTCGCCCGGCCAGGGCGGCGCGATCGAACTCCGCGCCGGCAACGATGATCGCGGGTCGCTGCGCGCCCAGTGGGTCCCCTGGGAATCGCCGCGTGGCGCGGTGTCCGTGGCCGGCTACGGCGCGACGCAATCGAGCACGGTCGTGGAAGTGGCCGGCGCACGCCTGCCGCGCCCCGCGGACGCCGGCATCGAAGCGCAGTGGGACTGGCAGACGGCGGACGAATCCTGGCACGCGCGCACCTATGTGCTCGGGCATCGTCGGGCGCTCGGCTATCCCTGGCTGCATCTGGCACCCACTCAGCCGGACCAGCCGGATGCGGATTCCAGCGCACTGTCCTACGACGGCGAGATCCAGAGCGAGACCTATGGTGTCAGTCAGCGCTTCGATCTGAATCACGGTGCTCGCACCACGCGACTGGAACTGGGCTGGTTGCGATCCAGTCGCGACGAAGAATCGTCGCTTTCGGTACTCGACAGCAGCGACTTCATTGCCCGCCGATTCGAATGGTCGCGAGTGGCCCTGAGCAGCGAAATCGGTCGCGACGATGAGCGACTCGCGACGATTTCCCTGCAGTACCTGCCGCGGCGTGTGCAGCGCAGCGAGATCACGGCGCTGGTCCCGGGTGGCGAGTTGTTCCGGCTGCGCGATGGGCTGGTCAACGCCGGCGAGGGCAACATCGTGCATGCCAGCGAGCAGGTCGAGCGGCTGGATTCCTGGCTGCTCAGTTGGGACGACGAGTGGGCTTTGGGTGCCGATTGGCGCCTCGGCCTGCGCCTCGGCTGGGCGCTGGAACAGATCGACAGCGCACTGGTGAACCGCGCCACCAGCAGCAGCGATTGTCTGCTGAGCCAGGCCGGCGCAGCGGCGGTCGCCTGCTCGCAGTTCTATCCGGACGCGCGTATCGCGCAGCGCGATACGCGCAGCGAGCAGATCCCGCTTCCGGCCGTCGGCTTGCAGTACACCGGCGCACGCTCGGAACAACTGCTCGGCTGGCGGCGCGGCTACGGTCGCAGCCGTGCCGCCGTGGATCTGATCGGCGGCGGCTACCACGTGTTCGCGCCCGAGCGCATCGAGGCGATCGAATACAGCTTGGTCGACATCGATCCAGCGCGCCGCTGGCGTGCCGATGTGTTTGCCTACCACTGGCGCAACCGGCGCTCGTTTCGGCGCCAGCCGGGCGAAATCGGCGCTGTGCTGCTCGACACCGGAGACGGCGGCCGCGCCCTGGCCACCGGCCTGGAACTCACCGGGCGCTGGGGTGATCGGCAATGGTCGCTCTCGGCCGCCGCCGGACTGCTGCACGCACGCTACGTCAGCGGCAGCTTCGCCGGAGCGCCACTCGACGGCAAGCGCCTGGAAGACGCGCCGCGCTATACCGCGAGCATCGCCACCGCCTGGCGCGGCGAGCGCGGCTGGTTTGCCGATGTCTCGCTGCAACTGGCGGGCGCAACCTATCTCGACGCCAGCAACCAGCCCGACGCCCGCCGGCCAGCGTTGCGCACGCTCGATCTGAGCTTCGGTCGCCGTGTCGGTCCGTGGGATGTGTTCCTGTTCGCCAGCCACTTGAGCGATCAGTCCACCTTCCAGAGCGTCATTCCGCGCAGCGGCCTCGGTTTGCAGGGCAGCAGCTATCTCATCGTCGACGGGCCCAGCGTGGGTCTGGGACTGCGCTGGCGCACGACAGCGGACTGATCAGGCAGGCCGCCCAGGTGGCGCACGCGTCATGAACGTTGGCGGTTCCCCGTCCCCGCCTACGAATGCCGCAATTGCCTCAGCACGCCACGCAACATGCGGATATCGGCGTGCCCGAGATCGGCGCGCTGCAGGATTCGACGCAGCTTCTCCAGCGCCAGTTCGCGGTTCTTGTTGGCGTAATAGCCGGCGTCGTCCAGCGTCGCATCGAGCGCCGCCAACAGTTCTTCGAAGGCTTCGGTCGGCGCGCTCTGGCGGGGCACGCGGGCTGGCGTCATGGTCGCCAGGTGCACCATGCGCAACTCGTAACAAACCAGTTGTACCGCCGCGGCGAGATTCAGCGAGCGGCAAGCGGGGTCGCTCGGGATCTGTACCAGCGTGTCGCACGGCAGCAGGTCGTCGTTGCTGAGGCCGGCTTCTTCGCCACCGAAGACGATCGCAATCTCGGCGACCGCTGCCAGCGACAGCGCGACCGGTGCCATCTCGCGCGGATCCAGCACGCGGACCGGAATCCGGCGTTGACGCGCGCTGACACCAAACACGGCATGGCAGCCAGCCACGGCCTCGGCCAGCGTGGTGCAGACCTGCGCCCGGTCGAGGACATCGCTGGCCGACACCGCCAGCCGATCGGCGCTGCCATGCGGAAACTGTTGCGGCCGCACCAGCAGCAACCGCGACAGCCCCATGGTTTTCATCGCGCGCGCGGCGGCGCCGATGTTGGCGGGTTCCAGCGTGTCGCAGAGCACGATGCGGATATGCGCCAGGGCGCCGGCTGGTGGTTCGATGCTCGGATTCACGTGGGCGAATGCACTCCGGCGATGGCACTTCGGGTTCGCCGAGTTGCCTCAGCCCGGCGGCGGCCCGGCCGGCGGTTGCCACAGCTCGATGCGATTGCCTTCCGGATCCATCACCCAACCGAACTTGCCGTACTCGGACTCTTCGACCTTGTCGTCGACCGCGCAGCCTTCGGCGCGCAAGGCGACCAACAGCGCGTGCAGATCGTCGACCCGGTAGTTGACCATGAACGGCGCGGCGCTCGGCGCGAAATAGGTCGAGTCGGGCTTGAAGATGCTCCACACGGTGACGCCGCCGTCGGGCTCGACGCGGTCTGGATCGTTCCACTTGAAGGCGGTGCCGCCCCAGTCCTGCACGTCGATGCCGAGGTGGCGCCGATACCACTCGCGCAAGCTGGCCGGGTCCTGCGCCTTGATGAAGATGCCGCCGATGCCGGTAACGCGTTTCATTGAACTTCCCCTCGAACCTGAGGACCGCGAAACAACGATGTTACTGTGGTAGCGACCTTGCGTGGCGAGCCTTTCCGGTCGAGGCTCGGGGGAGAGGCCCTCTCCCCCGCATGACCTACGCTCTGAGCACTTGTGGGTCCAGACTTGTCTGGACCCACCAGGTGCCGGACCGAGAGCGTCCAGACAAGTCTGGACCCACCAGGTGCCGGATCAGGAGCGCCCAGACAAGTCTGGACCCACCAGGTGCCGGATCAGGAGCGTCCAGACAAGTCTGGATCCACCGAGTGCCGGATCAGGAGCGCCCATACAACTCTGGACCCACAGCAGCAGCGGTCAACGGAACCATTGCTGACACGTTGATTCCGGGCCACGGGCTTATGCTGTGCCCGGTTACTCCCCTGATCGAGGTCGAACCGTGCTGCGCACTGCCACCGTCCTGTTGCTCGCCGCCTCGGCCAGCGCTGCATCCGCCGTCGACCTGCCCTTCGTTAACTGGGAAAACCATCCGGTTCACGCGCTCGATCTGAGCCCGGACCGCAAGCTGCTCGCGGTGGCGCACACTGCCGATGCGCGCGTGCAACTGTTCGACGTCTCCGAGGCGGAACCGGTCAGCGTGGGTCACGTCGTGGTCGGTACCGATCCGGTCTCGGTGCGCTTCCGCAACGATGGCGAATTGTGGGTGGTCAACCACGTTTCCGATTCGGTCAGCATCGTCGACATCGCCAGCCGCCGCGTGCGCGCCACGCTGGCGACCGCGGACGAGCCCTTTGACGTGGTGTTCGCCGGCAATCGCGCGTTCGTCAGTTGCTCGCAGGCCAATCAGGTGCTGGTGTTCGATCCCGCCAACCTGGCGGCGGCGCCTTCCGTGGTGGAGATCCGCGCCGAAGATCCGCGCGCGCTGGCGGTCAGCAGCGATGGCCGCAGCGTTTATGCAGCGATCTTCGAATCCGGCAACAACACCACGATCCTGTCCGGAGGGCTGCTGCTCGACCTTCCGGCGTTGCCCAACGCGGTCAACGATACGCGCGGCCCGTACGCTGGCCAGAATCCACCGCCGAATGCCGGCGCGGCCTTCGACCCGCCGCTGAATCCGGCGGCGCCACCATCGCGAGTGGGCTTGATCGTGCGCCGCGGCAATGACGGCCGTTGGCGCGACGACAACGTCGGCGACTGGACCGAGTTCGTCAGTGGCTCGCTGGCCAGTTCCTCGGGACGCCGGCCCGGCTGGAACCTGCTCGATCACGACCTCGCGGTGATCGATGTCGCCACGCTCGACGTGCGTTACGTCAGCGGCCTGATGAACATCGGCATGGCGCTGGCGGTCAATCCGGCCAGCGGCGAGGCGACGCTGGTCGGCACCGAAGCCTTCAACGAAGTGCGCTTCGAGCCCAAGGTCAACGGCAAGTTCGTGAAGGTCCATCTGGCGCGGGTGAACACGGCGGTGGGCGGCAGCAAGACCATCGTCGATCTGAACTCGCATCTGAACTATCTGCAGTCGACCGTCCCGCAAGCACAGCGTGACCGCAGCATCGGCGACCCGCGCGCGATCGTCTGGCGCGCCGATGGCCAGCGCGGCTGGGTCGCCGGGCTGGGCTCCAACAATGTCATCGCGATCGACGCCAACGGCGCGCGGATCGGCAATCCGATCGAGGTCGGCGAGGGGCCGGCAGGCCTTGCGCTGGATGATCTGCGTGGTCGTCTGTACGTGTGGAATCACTTCGAGGCTTCGCTGTCGCTGGTCGACAGCGCCGCTGGCGTCGAGTTGTCGCGCACGCCGGTGTTCAATCCGCTGCCGGCGGCAATCCGCGCCGGGCGTCCGCTGCTCTACGACACCCACCGCACCTCGGGCCTCGGCCAGGTCTCATGCGCGTCCTGCCACGTCGACGCGCGAATCGACCGCCTCGCCTGGGACCTCGGCGACCCCTCGCTGCCGCCGCAGCGCTTCGACCAGAACTGCATCACTGTGCTCGCCTCGCCGCGCTGCGAGGACTGGCATGGCATGAAGGGACCGATGACCACGCAGACGATGCAGGACATCATCGGCCATGAGCCGTTGCACTGGCGCGGCGACCGTGCGGGCCTGGAGGCGTTCAACCCGGCTTTCGAAGGCCTGCTCGGCGACGATGCGCTGCTCTCCAGCGGAGAAATGCAGGACTTCGAGAACTTTCTGGCGACGGTCACTTTCCCGCCGAATCCGTTCCGCAACCTCGACAACACGTTGCCGCAGTCGCTGCCGCTGCCGGGTCACTACACCAGCGGTCGTTTCCAGATGGCCGGCATTCCGCTCGGCAGCGGCAGTGCCACGCGCGGGCTGACCCTGTACACGACGGGACTGCTGGATGGCGCGCTGCAGTGCGCCAGTTGCCACACGCTGCCGACCGGCATGGCGGTCAACGGCCCGATGTTCCTCGGCGTGCTCGGCGTCCAGGTCGGCGGCAGCGTGATGCCGCTCGGACCGATGGGCGAGAACCACCTCGGCATCGTCAGCACCGATGGCTCGACCAATGTGTCGATCAAGGTGCCGCAGTTGCGCAACCAGTACGAGAAGACCGGCTTCGAGCTGACCCAGACCGACAATCTCGCCGGCTTCGGTTTCCTGCACGATGGTTCGGTCGATTCGCTGTCGCGCTTCCTGTCGGCGCGGGTGTTCAGCGTGCGCTCGGACCAGGACATCGCCGACCTGGTGGCGCTCAGCCTGGCGTTTTCCGGATCGGACTTCGGCAACGTCAATCCGATCCTCGGCGCACCGGCGCCGTTGTCGAAGGACAGCCATGCGGCCGTCGGCCAGCAGGAGACATTGACCAGTCCGACCGCGACGGTGCGCGCCGGCCAGTTGCTGGCGCTCGCGCGCACCACCAAGGTCGATCTGGTCGCGCATTCGGGCGCCGCGGGTTATGCCTACGACGCCGCGGCGGATCGTTTCCTGACCGCCGACGGCAGCCCGGCGCTGACCGTGGCTGAACTGCAATCGCGGATCAGCCCGGCATCGCCGTTGACGCTCACCCTGGTTCCGCGCGGACTGGCGCGGCGCCTCGGTATCGACCGCGATGGCGACGGCCTCGGCGATGCCAGCGAGATCAAGCAGGGCTCCAACCCCGCGGATGCTCTATCGACCACCCTGAAGCCGATCGGCGGCCTCTGGTACAACCCGGCGCGCAGCGGTCACGGCATCGATCTTGAGTTCGCCGGCGACGTGCAGTTCGTCACCTGGTACACCTACAACGACGACGGCACGCCGACCTGGTACCAGGCGGTGGGCCCGCGCGCCAATCCGTGGACGGCGGAACTGCGGCGCCTGACCTGGAACGGCAGCGCGGCGCAGGCCACCATCGTCGGCGAACTGCGTTTGAGCTTCAGCGATGCGGCGCACGCCAACTTCGAATGGCGCCTGGGCACTCGCAGCGGCAGCGAAGCCTTCGCGGCGCAACTCGGCAGCTACACACCCTCCAACCCGAACCGCAACGGCACCTGGTACCACGCCGGTGAACCCGGCTGGGGCCTCAGCCTTTACACCGGCGCCGATCTGCGGGTGGCGATCATGTACTTCTACGATGCCGACCAACAGCCACGCTGGGTGCTGGGACAAGGCAGCAACGCCGCCAGCGAGCGCGTGACCATGCAGAACTTTCGTGGCTTCTGCCCGGATTGCAACGTGGTTGCGCTGACCAGCAGTGCCGGCGGCAGCATCGACTTCACCTTCGACGGCGCCCGCGCCGGCCGCGTCACCACCGATGTGTTCACCACCGGACAGCCGGCAGTGCGCTGGCAACGAGGGCCGGTGGCGATCGAACCGCTGTCTGCGCCGGTGCTGCATCCGAGTCAGTATTGAGGCGCCGATCGCGCAGCGCCTGGAGTACCAATAAAAAGGGGCAAGGGGCAGGGGGCAGGGGCCCAACCTCGGCGCATGGTCGGCCCGTGACGCATGGCTGGGCTCCTGCCCCCTGCCCCCTGCCCCGCTTTTGAGTGTCGCCCGCGCCTAAAATCCCCGCTCACCGCACCACCGGGAGCCGCCCTATGCAAGCCCTGCTCGAACGCCTCGAACTGAGCATCGCCGACAGCGTGCTGACCACCGCGGAGAAACACGCGCTGGCGGCCGACCTCAAGGTGCGCCCGTTGCGTCTGGACCAGTTGCGCCAGTTGCGCAACCACGCGTTCGAACTGGTGCTGGCGCGTGCGCGCGACCCGTCGCAGGCGGCATCGATGGCGGCGCTGGTCAAGTGGCTGAACGACGTGGTCAAGGTGCTCGATCAAGTGGCGACGCCGGTGCTGATCGAAACTGAAGTGTGGTTCAGTCCCGGCAACGAATGTCGTGCAGCGCTGATCGGACACTTCAAGTCGTGTCGTCAGCGAATGGACATCTGCGTGTTCACCATCGCCGACGACAGTCTCACCGAAGGCATCCTCGATGCGCATCGGCGTGGCGTGTCGGTGCGCGTGATCAGCGACGACGACAAGCGCCATGATTCCGGCAGCGACATCGAACGTCTGCGCAGCGCCGGCATTGCCGTCGCGCTCGACGACAGCGAGGCGCACATGCATCACAAGTTCGCGATCTTCGACAGCCGCTGGTTGCTCAACGGCAGCTTCAACTGGACGCGCAGCGCGAGCCTGGTCAACGAGGAAAACCTGGTCGCCACCAACGATCCGACGCAGTTGCGCCAGTTCGCCGAGCAGTTCGAAGCGCTGTGGTCGCGCTTTTCCCGCTGAACACGGTGTCATTGCGAGTGTAGCGAAGCAATCCAGCGCCTTTGCTTTGTCGTGCTTGAGAGCAAGGGCAACGCCACTGGATTGCTTCGTCGCTACGCTCCTCGCAATGACGAGGTTCACGGCTCGTGGGCAGCTTCAAACCGAACCAAGCCTCT
>ERZ761602.1963-NODE-1963-length-34648-cov-5.120256_pt1 | contig 34648 bp, 22 predicted proteins | sample MGYA00512165_ERZ761602 | MGnify/ENA primary metagenome ERZ761602 (study PRJEB28899, sample SAMN02445085) | bioreactor sludge metagenome | biome: EBPR sludge; isolation source: Thorneside wastewater treatment plant | place: Australia: Brisbane, Thorneside...
GGGCGAGCCGTGTTGCGACGACGGCGCGTGCGACGACGGGCTCGGCTGCGGGCCGACGGGAAGGTGCGTCGTGCCCCCCAGCTGCGGCGCGCTCGGTGAGGCGTGTTGCGAGGACGGGAGCTGCACCGCGGGCACCTGCGACGGCGACGTCTGCGTCCCGTGCGGCGGCCCGGGTGAGGCGTGTTGCCCCTCGAGCACCTGCGAGGGCGGCGGCTGCTGCGTCGACGGCACCTGCACCGGCGCGGGCTCGGAGTGTCCCGACGTCGGCGGTACCTGCGAGGCCGGGAGCTGCGGCGACTGCGGCGGCGCCGGGCAGTCGTGCTGCGACGGCGACTTCTGCACCGCGAGCGGCGTGATCTGCGGCGGCGCGGACGTGTGCGTCGCGTGCGGCGGCGCGGGCGAGACGTGCTGCGCGGACGACGCGTGCGACGGAGGCTTCGTGTGCGGCGCGGGCGACGTGTGTCGCGTGTGCGGCGGCGCGGGCCAGGCGTGCTGCGCGGGCGACACGTGCGGCGACGGGCTCGCGTGTGGCGGCGACGATCTCTGCGTGCCCTGCGGTGGCGAAGGCGAAGCCTGCTGTCCGGGCGCGGAGGCGTGCGACGCGGGCTGCTGCGATCCGGGCAGCGACTCGTGCGTGGCGGTCGGTGAGGACTGTGGCCTCGGCACGTGCGGCGCGGGCGGCGAGTGCAGCGTCTGCGGACAACCCGGCATCGCGTGCTGCCCGGGTGAGGAGTGCGGAGGCGGCGGATGCTGCGACGCCGGGTTCTGCGTGGCGTCCGGCGAGCTCGTGACGGGCGGCGCGCTCTGCCTCGGCGGGATGACGACCGAGGAGTGTGGCGACGCGGGTGAGGTCTGCTGCGACGGCGGTTGCAACGACGGCTGCTGCGTGCGCGGGCGCTGCGTCGCAGAGGGCAGCATGTGCGGGACCGTCACCACCTGCACCGACGGCTCGTGCGTGGGCGGCATGGTCAACTGCGGCAACGAAGGGCAGGCGTGCTGTCCACCCGGCGCAGGCAGCCCCGCGTTCTGCACGGTGGCGGGCACGGTCTGCCAGGGCGGCGGCTTCGGCGGAGCCACCCAGTGCGTGGCGTGTGGCGGTCCGGGCGAGGCCTGCTGCGACGGTCAGGCCTGCGACGGCGGCGGCTGCTGCGTCGATGGGCTCTGCGTAGGCGAGGGCGACGCGTGCGGCGACGAAGAAGACGGCACGTGCTCGGACGGCGGCTGCGAGGACGGCGCGTGCGGGCGCATCGGCGACGACTGCTGCAGCGGCGACATCGGCTGCAGCGCGCCCTTTGCGGTGTGCGGCGGCGACTTCTGCGTGGCGTGCGGCGGCCTCGATCAGCCGTGCTGCGGCAGCGAGTGCGGCGAGCCGTACTTCTGCGCGTTCGCGCCGGGTGGACGTCGCTGCCGTCTGCCGATGTCGGGTCCCTGATCCGAGGCTCGGCTCGAGTGACACGAGAAGCGCCGTCCTCTCGGGGGCGGCGTTTCCTCGTCCGTCGTCGGTCTCCCTCTCGGACGGCTCGCCAACCCGCGACCCTCTCTGCGAGCAGCCCGTCGAAGAACCGACGGAGCCGCGTGTTTTTCGGGAGGCTCCGGTGGGCTTTGCCCACTGGAGGGGGACTTTCTGAAAGACCCCGGAAAGAAGAGGCAGCCCGTTGAAGGACTCGAAGAGTTCTTCAACAGGCTGCTAGGCTCGCGCCGCCATGACCGACTTCGGCTTCACGAAGCTGCTCCCCCTCGGGGAAGACGACACGCCCTACCGCCTGCTCACGACCGACGGCGTCTCGACGATCGAGGCCGCGGGCCGGACGTTCTTGCAGGTCGCGCCCGAGGCGCTCACCCAGCTCACCTTCACCGCGATGCGCGACATCGCGCACCTGCTGCGCCCGGGGCACCTCGCGCAGCTCCGCAAGATCCTGGACGATCCCGAGGCTTCCCCGAACGACAAGTTCGTCGCGATCGATCTGCTGAAGAACGCGAACATCGCGGCGGGCGGCGTGCTGCCGATGTGCCAGGACACCGGCACCGCGATCGTGATGGGCAAGCGCGGCGAGCGTGTGCTCACGGGCGGCGGTGACGAGAAGGCGATCGCGAAAGGCGTGTTGAACGCTTACCGCGAGCTGAACTTGCGTTATTCACAGCTCGCGCCGCTCGACATGTACCGGGAGAAGAACACCGGGAACAACCTGCCCGCACAGATCGAGATCTTCGCCGAAGATGGGGACGAATATCGTTTCCTCTTCATGGCGAAGGGCGGAGGATCCGCGAACAAGAGCTACCTCTACCAAGAGACGAAAGCGCTCTTGAACCCCTCGTCGTTGATGAGCTTCCTCGACGAGAAGATCCGCACCCTCGGCACCGCGGCGTGCCCGCCCTACCACCTCGCGATCGTGGTCGGCGGCACCAGCGCCGAGCACGCGCTCAAGACCGCCAAGCTCGCCTCCGCGCGTTACCTCGACACGCTGCCGACCGCGGGCAGCGAGCTCGGGCACGGCTTCCGCGACCTCGAGGTCGAAGCGGCGGTCTGGAAGCTCACCCAGGACATGGGCATCGGCGCGCAGTTCGGCGGTAAGTACTTCTGCCACGACGTGCGCGTGATCCGCTTGCCGCGCCACGGCGCGAGCTGCCCGGTCGCGATCGCGGTGTCTTGCAGCGCCGACCGCCAGGCCAAGGCGAAGATCTCCCGCGAAGGTGTCTTCCTGGAGGCGCTCGAGACCGATCCCGCCAAGTACCTCCCACATCCGGGGGACTCCGAGCTCGGCGACGAGGTGGTGAAGATCGATCTGTCGCGCCCGATGAGCGAAATCCGCGCGGAGCTCTCGAAGTACCCGATCAAGACGCGCCTCTCGCTCACCGGCACGCTCGTCGTGGCGCGCGACATCGCGCACGCGAAGCTCAAGGAGCAGCTCGACGCGGGCGAGCCGCTCCCGCAGTACTTCAAGGATCATTGCGTGTACTACGCGGGCCCCGCGAAGACTCCGACCGGGTACGCGTCCGGTTCGTTCGGTCCGACCACCGCGGGACGCATGGACGCCTACGTGGATCTCTTCCAGGCGAACGGCGGCAGCATGGTGATGCTCGCGAAGGGCAACCGGAGCCGCGCCGTCACCGAAGCGTGCAAGAAGCACGGCGGGTTCTATCTCGGAAGCATCGGCGGTCCGGCCGCGCGTCTCGCGCAGGACTGCATCAAGAAGGTCGAGGTGCTCGCCTTCCCCGAGCTCGGCATGGAGGCGGTCTGGAAGATCGAGGTGGTCGACTTCCCGGCCTTCATCGTGGTCGACGACAAGGGCAACGACTTCTTCGCGGGGATCGGGGGCGGCAGCAAGAAGCTGCCGGTCGCGACGTGAAGTACACGCTCCACGCCGCGTTCGCCGCGAGCGTCTTGCTCGTCGGGACGCTCCTCGGATGCGGGAGCGGCGAGTCCACGACGAGCGAAGAGAGCTCGGGCGCCGACGTCGAGGTCGGCGAGTGCGACGAAGCGCGCGCGTGCGACACGGGCGAGGTGTGTCGCTCGCCCGAGCAACACGCGTGGAACCGCTGCGAGGAGCGGAGCCGCGCGCGCTGCGAGAGCGGTCAGGTCGGCGACGACTGCGGCAACTGCTTCGGGAGCTGCCTCGGCGACTCGGACTGCGGCGAAGGCAAACGCTGCAACGGTGCGTATTGCGAGTCGCCCCGGCGGTGTTTCGCGCAGTAGACGTTCACGACCACGTCCACGACCACGACCACGTCCACGACCGTCCGCGCCACGACCGCGCTCGGCTTCGACGTTCTCTGATATACGGGTGCCGGAACTTGCTGCCGTGCTCGGTGTCGGGCCGGCGTGGATGCGCTCCTCGAGGTGGATCGGAGAGCGGCGGCGGCGGGCTTCCACGTGGTGATGCCGGAGGGCTACGAGGAGCAGCTGGTCGAGCGCTTGAAGCGGCAGGACGAAGCCGCCTTCAACGAGCTCGTGCGGCTCTACCAGGGGCGCGTGTTCCGCCTCGTGCTCCACATGCTCAAGGACCGCGCGGAGGCCGAAGATCTCGCGCAGGAGGTCTTCGTCACCGTCTTCAAGAGCATCCACGGCTTCCGCGGCGACTCGAAGCTCTCGACCTGGCTCTACCGCGTGGCCGCGAACCACGCGAAGAACCGCCTCAAGTACCTGCAGCGCCGCGCGCGCGGTCAGAAGAAGGAGCTCGACGAGCTCACGGACGCGAGCGCGATCGACAGCGCGACCATGAGCACCTCGTCGCGCCTCGCGCGCCCGGACGAGCAGGCGCAGGGCAACCAGCTCGAGAAGCTCGTGCAGATCGCGATGGGCGAGCTGCCGGACGAGCAGCGTGAGCTCGTCGTGCTGCGCGACATCGAGAACCTCACCTACGAAGAGATCCAGGAGCTCACCGGGCTCGCGTCGGGGACGGTGAAGAGCCGCCTGCACCGCGCGCGGCTCGCGCTCGCCACCCGAGTGCGCGAGCTTCAAGGCGTGGGCGCCGAGCACGAGGAGCTGCCGTGACGGGCGACGAAGCACGCGAGCGCTTCAGCGAAGCGTACGACGACGAGCTCTCCGCGGAGGAGCGCGCGGCGTTCGAGGCCGCGCTCGCGGCGGACGAGTCGCTGCGCGCCGAATACGAGGAGTTCCGCGCGCTGCTCTCGGGCGCGTTGCCCGCGCTCGCGGCGGACGAGCCCGAGCTGCACGACGACGTCGAAGCCCGCCGCGCGTTCCTCGCCGGCACCGCGGACGGCGACGTGCCGGTGCCGGATTTGTTGCCGGGGGTGCAGAAGAAGCTGCGCGAGCGCAGCCGCGGTCGCTACTACCGCGATCGCTTCGCCGAGCGCGGCCGGTACGCGACGCCGCTCTTGCTCGCGATCGTGATGGCGCTCGTGCTCGGCATGGCCTGGTTCGGCCTGAGCTACGTGCAGCTCGAAGCGGAGCGCCGAGAGCTGCGCGACTGAACCTCGCCGCGATGGAGACGACGCTGCCGAAGCCCGCGAGCCGCCCTGGCCGCCGGCGCGAAGTGGTTCCAAGCGGAATCGCGCGAAGCGCCTGGGCGGGCGACAGACCTCGAGAAAGCCGTCGAATCTCACGGCGCGCGCGACCGATCCGCGTATGCTCGCGCGCATGACGAAGGCGAAGTCGGCCCCTCGTGCGGCCGCGACGAACACGCTCCCCGTGCCCGAGCTGATCGCGAAGAAGCGCGACGGCGGCGCGCTCTCCGACGACGAGATCCGCGCGCTCATCCGTGGCTTCACCGACGGAAGCGTCACCGACTACCAGATGGCCGCGTTCGCGATGGCGACCTTCTTCCGCGGCATGACGCCGAAGGAGACCACCGCGATCACGCTCGCGATGCGCGACAGCGGCAAGGTCATGGACCTGTCGAAGGTCCCCGGCATCAAGGTCGACAAACACTCGACCGGCGGCGTCGGCGACAAGGTCTCGATCTGCCTCGCGCCGATGGTCGCCGCGTGTGGCGTGCCGGTGCCGATGATGAGCGGCCGCGGGCTCGGCCACACGGGCGGCACGGTCGACAAGCTCGAGGCGATCCCGGGCTTCCGGATGGACCTCGACGGCAAGGCCTTCGAGAAGCAACTGAAGAAGCACGCGTGCTCGCTCATCAAGCAGACGGGCGAGCTCGCGCCGGCCGACAAGAAGTTCTACGCGCTGCGCGACGTGACGGCGACGGTCGAGTCGATCCCGCTCATCACCGGCAGCATCCTCAGCAAGAAGCTCGCGGAGGGAATCGACGCGCTCGTGCTCGACGTGAAGGTCGGCCGCGGCGCCTTCATGAAGAGCCACGAGCAGGCGCGCGCGCTCGCGCAGTCGATCGTCCGCGTGGGCAAGCTCGCGGGCAAGAAGGTCAGCGCGCTGCTCACGCGCATGGACGTCCCGCTCGGGCGCGCGGTCGGGAACTCGAACGAGACCATCGAGGCGTTCGAGGTGCTGCACGGCCGCGGGCCCGCCGATCTCGTGGAGTGCACGATGGCGCTCGCGATCGAGATGCTGCGGCTCGGCGGAGTGGCCAAGAACGATCGTGAGGCGCGCAAGCTGCTCGACGCCGCGATCGCGAGCGGCGCAGCGGCCCAGAAGATGCGCGACATCATCGCCGCGCAGAGCGGCGATCCGCGCGTGGTCGACGAGTACGACCGCATGCCGATGGCAAAGGCGCGCGTGGTGGTGAAGGCGCCCAAGAGCGGTGTGGTCTCGGGCATCGACGCGCTCGAGATCGGCTGGTCGTGCGTGGCCCTCGGGGCCGGTCGAACCCGCGCCGACCAAGACGTCGACCCCGCGGTCGGGCTCACGATCGACGCACACTTCGGTGAGGCGGTGAAGAAGGGCGACGCGCTCGCAACCTTGCAGATCCACCCGAAGCAGAAGGTCGACGCGGTGGTCGAGCGTGTCGCGCGTGCGTTCACGATCGGCAAGGAAGCGCCGCCGAAGCAGCCGCTGGTGATCGAGATCCTCCGCTGATCGGTGTCGAGGGGGTCGCGGTACGGCGCGCGATGAGGGTGTCGTCCGACGTGCGGTGTGTGCGTCACGGTGCGGCGCGCGGTGTCGCGGGGTGTACTCCGCGCCCGCCTCGTGGCACCACGTCGGGATGCACTGGAAGCAAATCAACTGGCCCGTGCTCGTCGCGGCGCTCGTGCTGCTCGTCGGCTTCTTCGTGCCGTGGATCCGCGTGCCGGACGGGGACTCCGAGCAGATCGTCTCCGGCGCCTCGATGGGCGTCGTCGCGGCTCAGTTCGGCGGCGGGTACTACGTCGTCTACCTCCTGCCCTTGTTCGCGCTCGGGATGGGTGTCGCGGCGGTGAAGAAGCCCTCTTGGGCTTCGGTGATCGCGATCGTCGTCGGGGTGGCCCTGCTCGTGTGGGGGCTCTTCGAGCTCGCGCGTTTCCTCTTCTTGCAGACGCGCTGGGGCCTCTGGGTGACCGCGGTCGGCGCGATGCTCGCGGCCTTCGGAGGCGCGCTCACGTGGCGTCGCGCACACGTGTTGGTCGTGCAGGCGAAGGCCGCCGCCAAGGCCGCCAAGGAAGCCCCGACCGGCGAGCCGACCGACGCCGGCACCCCCTGAGCTTCGAAGCGTGAGCTTCGAGGTGTTGCTCGGAAGGGCTGGGAGGAGGCGTTTCCGAAAGGGTCTCGGAGGGAGGCTCCGCGGGTGGGCTTTCCGAACGACCGCCGAGAAGAGGGTCGCTCGGGAGGTCGGCATCGCTCTCTCGAATCGTTCGCGTTCTTCGGGCGATCGGCGGTGTTGTCGGGTCGTCGGGGTCATCCGCCGGCAGTGTGCGTCGACGATCGTGACCTCGATCGCCGCGGTGCTGCTACGTCGTCGTCGCGCCCTCGTCTCGTCGTGGTGACGTCCGGGGATCCCTTGCGTGTCGCGGCAGGATTGTCGGAAAGCTCGACGCCGAGCACGGGACTTCGATATCCTCGCGAACGAAGCACGTCGTTGACACGCGTGCCTCGAGGGTGCGTGAATCGACGTGGAGTCGTGCGTGGCGAGGCGGGGAAGCCGCGGAGCCCGACGTCTCCACGACCGCCGGGCGCGCGAGCCGACGGCGACTCCGGCGGTGGGATGGCCGGGTGGGTGGTGGTGGAACGGCGTGCCGCTGGCTCGTAGCCGCAGCGGAAGCCCGAGGAGCTTGGGGTGTGAGCACGGAGGCTCCGAAAGAAGACGACGAACCGAAGGTCAAGGGCGCCAAAGGCCCCGACCCGCTGATCGGGCGTGTCATCAACGACCGCTTCCGAATCGTCTCCGTCATCGCCCGCGGCGGCATGGGCAAGGTCTACCGCGCCGAGCAGTCACCGCTCGGCCGCGAGGTCGCGCTCAAGGTCTTGAACCCGAACTACAGCGGCGAGCAGGACCCCGAGTTCCACAAGCGCTTCTTCTTGGAAGCGTCGATCTGCGCGAAGCTCACGCACCCGAACACGGTCACGATCTTCGACTACGGCCGCACCGACGACGACGTCTACTACATCGCGATGGAGCTGCTCGAAGGCCGCACGCTCCACCGCGCGCTCCGGGAAGAGACACGTTTCCCGGCCGATCGCACGATGCACATCGCGCGTCAGATGTGCCGCTCGCTGCGGGAAGCGCACTCGCTCGGCGTCATCCACCGAGACCTCAAGCCGGCCAACATCTACCTCGTCCGCCACGGCGACGAGCGCGACTTCGTGAAGGTGCTCGACTTCGGGCTCGTGAAGGATCTCGACAAGGGCGAGGACCTCACGCAGACGGGCCTCTTCATGGGGTCGCCGAAGTACATGGCGCCCGAGCAGATCCGCGGCGAGAAGGTCGACGCGCGCTGCGACGTGTATGCGCTCGGCGTGATCATGTTCGAGATGCTCACCGGCAAGGTGCCGTTCGATCGGCCCAACTCGGTGAACATCTTGATGGCGCACGTGCACGAGCAGCCGCCGCTGATGTCGGACATGGCGCCCGACGCGCAGATCGATCCGATGCTCGAGCAGGTGGTGCTCAAGGCGATGGCGAAGAAGCCGGAGGAGCGCTTCTCCGGCATGGACGAGCTGCTCGTCGCGCTCAAGCAAGTCGCCCAGCAGAGCGGTCTCGCGGTCTCGCGCAGCGGCGAGATGGGCGTGAGCAGCGAGTACGCGATCGGTGGTGGCTCCACGGGTGCGTTCGCCGCGGTGCGCATCAGCGGAGACGCGAGCGGTGCGGTCCCGACGCCGAGCGGCTCGTCGCTGACGCCGCCCATCGCCGCACCGAGTGACGAGCTCCTCGACAGCTCGCCCTTCGCGCAGCAGCAGCAGAAGAAGAACCGCGCGATGCTCTTCGTGGTGGGCGCGTTGGTGCTCGCGGCGTTGATCGGCGGTTGGATGGCGCTGCGGGGCGGAGACGACCCGATCCCGACCGCGTCGACCACCAACGGCACAGGCACCACGGGCGCGGGCACGACGGGCACGACGGTCGAGCCGCCGCCGGACACCACGATGACGGAAGCGACCATGGTCGCGCCGACCGAAGCGACGGTCGCGGTGACGCTCGAGTCCACGCCGCCGGGTGCGATGGTCCGGGTCGACAACGTCGAGTACGGCCCGACGCCCACCACCATTCACTGGAGTGGCGCGGAGGCCGCGGTCGGTCGCGAGGTGACCTTCCAGTTCCAGCTCGACGGGCACCGCGACTTCACGATCACACGCACCGTGATCGGCGAGACGCTGAGCGTCGTCGCGGCCCTCGAAGAAGCGAGCGACGACCGCCGGCCGATCCGCCGTCCGCCCCGTCCGCGCACCACGACGATGACGACGATGGAGACGTCCACCGGGACCTCCATCGGAATCAAGGGTTACAAGGCCGAGCCTTATTGATCGACGATTGACGGCTCGAGCTTCCTTCGAGCGTTCCGCCTTTCTCTTTCATGATTTCTCCGCACGCATCGCCGTCTTCGCACTCGCCTCGCGCGATTGCACGGATGCGTCCGCGTCCCCTCTAGTCTCCGAACGAGGACCTCGTGCGCGCACACGGAAACCCAGTCGCGTCGACCGATTCCGCTGACAAGCGAGAACTACGTTCGCAGCGCTTGCGGATCGGTCTGGTGCTCACTCTGGCGGCCGCGATCTTCGCACCGGCCGCGTTCGCCGACGTTCGTACGGAGGCGCGGCGTCATTTCCGTCGCGGCATGGACCTCGTGGCGGCGGGCAACCTCGACGAAGGCATCGCGGAGCTCGAGGTCGCGTACGAGACGCTTCCGCACCCGAACGTCCTCTACAACATCGGCCGCGCGTATGCGGAGGCCGGTCGGTACGAGGACTCGATCGAATACTTCGAGCGGTACATCGAGTCGGATCCTCCGGATCGCGCGGAGGTGCAGAGCTTCCTCGACGCGCTCCTCGCACGCATCGCGGCCAGCCAGCAGACGGTCACGCCGCCCACGACCGAGACACCGGAACCGCAACCGACGGGCATCGATGCCTCACGCGTCTCGACGGAGGAGATCCTCGCGCTCGAAGAGTCGGCCACGCAGATCGCGGCGCTCGCGGAAGCGACGCAGAGTCAGTCGCTGCGGGATCGTTCGGCGCGCTTGCGGACGCTCGCGCAGAACCTCCGAGATCGCCAAGCCGCAGCCCAAGCGGCCGCGAGCGGAACCGGAACCGGAACGGGCACGGGGACCGGCACGGGAACGGGTACGGGAACGGGTACGGGAACGGGCACGGGCACGGGAACGGGCACCGGAGCGGGCACGGGCACGGGCACGGGAACGGGCACCGGCGAGGGTGACCTCGCGATCGGAAGTCAGCGTCTCGACCTCTTCGAAGAGGAGGTCGTCTCCGCCTCGCGTTTCGCCGAGTCGCCGCTCGACGCGCCGAACTCGACTCACACCATCACGCGGCAGGACATCCGCCTCTCCGGCATCACCGACCTCGCGCAGCTCCTCCGCCGCGTCGCGGGCGTCGAGGTCATGTCGCACTACGCGAGCATGACGGAGGTCTCGATCCGCGGGATGAGCCAGCGGCAGTCGAACAAGACCCTCTGGCTCGTCGACGGCCGCATGCTCCGCCTCGACTTCCTCGGCACCACCTGGGTGCAGCTCCTGCCGATCAGCGTCGACGACATCGAGCGCATCGAGATCATCCGCGGTCCCGCGGCCGCCGTGTACGGCGCCGACGCCTTCAGCGGCATCATCAACATCATCACGCGCGCGCCCGGCGAGTCCGATCGTTACCTCCGCGCGGGCACGGGCAGCCGACGCACCGCGCGCGCGGTCGCCTCGATGGCCGGTCGTTCCGGCGGTCTCTCCGCTCGTGTGACGGGCGGCTACGAGCGCACCGATCCCTACGTGACGACGATCGACCCCGAACGCGTCGACTACGGCGTCGCGCCCGTCTACGACGACCCGCGCACCGGCTACGAGCGCACGTTCTTCAACCTCGACGCGCGCGCGGACCTCGGCCCGCTCTCGGTCCGCGCGGGCTCCGCGATCAGCCTCGTGTCCGGCTCCATCCAAGGCGTGAGCCGCCTGCGCGAGGTGCCCATCGGGAACATCCTCTTCGCGCAGTCGCACCTGACGGTCTCCTCGGAGGTCGGCCTCGGCCTGCGCGTCTACTGGAACCGCATGACGGCGCGTGCGGACGGCGTGTGGGAGAGCCCGCCCGGCGCCCTCGACACCTTCGGCGGCGTCACGCAGGACGCGATCGACACCGAGATCAACTTCAACCGGCAGTTCGAGCTCGGCATCCCCCACAACGTCTCGGTCGGCGTCGGACACCGGTTCAAGGGCATGAGCTGGGATTGGGCGATCGGCGATCAAACCGAGAATCACTTCTTCGGATATCTGCAGGACGCGCTGCAGCTCCACGATCGTTTGCGCTTCACGGCGAGCCTCCGCTTCGACCGCCACCCGCTCCTCGACGGAATCCAGTTCTCGCCGCGTGGCTCGCTCGTGTGGCGCTTCATCGACGGCAACTCGCTGCGCTTCACGGGCGGCACCGCGTTCCGCTCGCCCGCCTTCATCGAGAGCTACCTCGACTTCGAGAACCGCACCCCGCTGCGTGGCGCGACCGCCGAAGCCGTCGGCAACACCAACCTCGACCCCGAGCGCATCATCAGCTTCGAGGTCGGGTACATGAACCAAGCGACCGACTACTTCGCGCTCGAGGCGAACCTCTACTACAACCTCGTGCTCGATCAGATCTCGCTTTCGTCAGTGAATCCGTACGAGCTGTCGGACTTCGGCTCCGGCCGCGCCGGATACGACGAGCGCCTGGGCGCCTACTCGCTGGGAACGCTGCAGTGGAACAACGACGACGCGACGCTGCGACAGCTCGGCGGCGAGCTCGGCGTGCGTGTCTTCCCGGTCCGCGGTCTCGACCTCTACGCGAACTACGCGATCCACGACACCTCGCCGCGCGACGACTCGGACTATCAGGACAACCCCATCCGGGCACGCGACCAGCGGGCGTCGATGCACAAGATCAACGTCGGCTTGCAGTACCGCTCGCCCTTCGGGCTCGACGTCAACGTCGACCTCCACTGGGTCTCCGACCAACGCTGGGTCGAGCAGGTCACCGACACCCTGCGTGGCGTCCGCTTCGAGGAGTTCCCGCTCGACGCGTACGTGATGCTCAACGCCCGCCTCGGGTACCGCCTCTTCGACGATCACCTCGAGATCGGCGTCACGGGCACGAACCTCACCTTCCAGAAGACCCGCCAGCACCCCCTGAGCCAGCCCGTCGACACCCGCATCGTGGGTGACGTCACGCTGCGATTCTGAGGCACGCGATGAACCAGAGACACTCGTTCAGAGCCGCATTGGTGCTCGGGTTGGCCGCCGCCCTCGCGGTGCCCGCGTTCGCCGACGTTCGTACGGAAGCGCGGCGCCATTTCCGTCGCGGCATGGATCTCGTGGCGGCGGGCAACCTCGACGAAGGCATCGCGGAGCTCGAGGTCGCGTACGAGACGCTTCCGCACCCGAACGTCCTCTACAACATCGGCCGCGCGTACGCGGAGGCCGGTCGGTACGAGGACTCGATCGAGTACTTCGAGCGCTACATCGAGTCGGATCCTCCGGATCGCGCGGAAGTGCAGAGCTTCCTCGACGCGCTGCTCGCGCGCATCGCGGCCAGCCAGCAGACGACGACGACGACGACGACGCCCACCGAGACGACGCCACAAGAGACCGAGGTGGTCGAAGGGCTCGCCGCGACCGAAGAAGAGATCCTCGCGCTCGAGGAGTCGGCCACGCAGATCGCGGCCCTCGCGGAGGCCACGCAGAGCCAGTCGCTGCGCGATCGCGCCGAGCGCCTCCGTGCGCTCGCGGCGCAGCTCCGGGAAGCGGGCACCGCGAGCGAGAGCACGGGCACGGGTGGAACCGGAGGCACGACCGGCGGCACCGGAGGCACGGGCGGCACGGGCGGAACCGGTGGCACGCAGGCGCCCGAGGTGCCGGAGCTCGATCTCGGCGAAGAGCGCTCGGGCGAGATCTACGAGGAGAGCGTCGTCTCCGCGTCGCGTTTCGCGCAGTCGCCCCTCGACGCGCCGAACGCCACCTACGTCATCACCCGACAGGACATTCGTCTCTCCGGTCTGACCTCGATCGGCGAGCTCCTCCGCCGCGTGCCTGGCATCGACATCATGACGATGACCCCGGGCGATCAGTCGATCAGCTTCCGCGGCTTCAACCAGCGCCTCTCGCCGCGCGTGCTCGTGCTCGTCGACGGCCGCTCGGTCTACATCGATCCGCTCGGCGCGACCTTCTGGTCGATCCTCCCCTTCAACGTCCAAGACATCGAGCGCATCGAGGTCATCCGGGGCCCGGCCTCCGCCCTCTACGGCGCCGACGCGTTCAGCGGCATCGTGAACATCATCACGCGCGCCCCCGGTGCGGACGAAGAGACGCAGGTCGTCACCGGCGGCGGCAACGGCGCGCGCGTGCACGGTCATGCCTCGACGTCCGGCCGCAGCGGCCGCTTCGCGTACCGCGTGGCCTCCGGCTACAACCGGCAGAACAGCTACTCGCGCGAGGTCACGCCCGATCGCGTCGATCACGAGTACGCGTTCGACGAGGAGCGCAACCGCTCCGTCGACGCCTTCCACCTCAACGCGAGCAGCAGCGTCCGCATCAGCCGCGAAGTCGAGGCCTACGCGCAGGCGGGCTTCAACCAGAACTCCACCCGCTTCCAGGGCACGAGCCGCCTGCGCGAGGTCGTCTCCCAGGGCCCGTCGAGCCACGTGATGGCCGGCCTCACCTCGAGCTGGGGCTCGATTCGCGGCTTCTGGAACCGCATCAACGCGCTCACCGCGGTTCCCGCGTACCCGACGGGCGGCGATCCGGCGTGGAGCCGTTTCGAGTGGAACACCTACGACATCGAAGGTGACTTCGCGCGTGAGTTCCACTTCCTCGTGGATCACAACCTCCACATCGGCGCGGGTTACCGCCGCAAACAAATCGATTGGTCGTACCTCACGGACGAACAGTTCGAGAACCACTACAACGTCTTCTTTCAAGACACCCTGACCATTCTCGACAAGGTCATCGTGGTGGCCAGCGCGCGCGTGGACTTCCACCCGCTCTTGAACAAGCCGATCTTCTCGCCTCGCGGCGCGGTCGTCGTTCGCCCCACCGAAGGCTCCGCCATCCGCGCGAGCGTCGGCACCGCCTTCCGCACGCAGACCTTCCTCGAGAGCTACCTCCAGCTCCCGCTCGCGACGCCGATCGCCGGCGCGCAGGTCGTCTCGCTCGGCTCCGAGCCGTCGGCCGATCTGCTCGGCACGCGTCGCCTCACGCCGGAGCGCATCCTCTCCGCCGAGCTCGGCTACCGAAACGCCGACAGCGACTACTTCGATTTCGGTGTGTCCGCCTACTACAACCGCGTGACCGATCTGGTGCTCATCGGGCAGGTCCGACCCTTCACGCTCGGCGATCAGAGCGATCCGACCACGAGCGAGCTCGCAGACTACGACCTCGGCACCGGTCGCTTCACCCTCGGCACGATCGGTTTCCAGAACGACTCCACGGAATACGACGTGATCGGCGGCGAGCTCGAGACCCGCATCTACCCGGTCCGCGGTCTCGACGTGTACGCGAACTATGCGTACAACCAGACCTTCGTCACGAACAGCCAGTTCACGGACGAAGAAGAGCGCACGAGCCGACACAAGCTCAACCTCGGCGTCCAATACCGCTCGCCCTTCGGCCTCGACATCTCGCTCGATCTGCACTGGGTGAGCGGACAGACCTGGCTGGAGCAGGACGTGGACGCGGTGCGCGGCGTGGTGTTCCGCGAGCTCCCGCTCGACGCCTACTACCTGATGAACGCCCGCCTCGGGTACCGCGCGATGGACGACAAGCTCGAGTTCGGCGTGTCGGCGTTCAACGTCACCAACAATCAAATCCGCCAACATCCGTTCGGGCAACGCCTGGAAACGCGGGTGTTGGGAACCGTCTCGTACACGTTCTGACGCGAGCAGAGGCATCATGCGCAACCCGACCCTCACGACTCTCGCCCTCGCCACCGCGCTCGCCACCGGCTCGTTCGGTTGTGGCGCGCCTCCGGTCGACGACTTCCGCAGCGAAGGCGGCACCGCGCCCGACCCCACCGGAGTCATCGAAGGCACGGTGCTCTACCAGGGCCCGCGTCCTGCGTGCGATCGCGACGACGCCGGCGTCGCCACGCGCCTTCGAGGTCGCGTCATCATGACGCTCTTCCTCTTCGACAACCCGCCGCCGCCTTCGGGCTCCGCGACCTCGGCCGCGAACCTGCTCACGATCCCGGCGCCGCTGCTCTTCTCGTCGCTCGACGACTGCATGCCGGAAGAGGGCTCCACCGAGATCCTCACGCGCTCGGTGTCCTTCACCTGGCCGGAGCTCCCGCTCGGCCAGGACTATCAGATTCGCGGTTTCTACGACTACGACGAGGACTTCAATCCGTTTTTCAGCGTGTCGAACCTCCCCACCGCGGGTGACATCGCGGGCGGCGCGCTCGTGAACCCGGCCGCCCCGCAGCTCGGCTTCCGCCGCATCGAGTTCGGAACCGCGGAGGAGAACCCGAACGGCCAAGTCGTCCCCGGCGTCGCGGTCGGCCTCGGCGCCCCGGTGCGTACGGAGCGCCCGGTGTTCACGTTCTCGGGTCGTCCGTTGAACGCGGAGTCCACGCTGCCTCTGTTGGATGTCGTCGCGTCGGAGCAGGAGCTCTTCAACCGCCTCGAAGCGCGGCTCTCGCTGTACCCGCGTTTGCCCACGGAACCGCAGACCGCCGCGCTGCTCCAAGCCATGTCGGAGGGCGCGCTCTCGATCGACACCAACGACCCGGTCGCCTACGCGTGGTACGTCGGGCCCGTCGACGGCAACGGCGACGGCGTGCAGGACCTCCACCCCATCTTCGGCCGCACCACGATGCTGCCGTGGTACTTCCCGATCACCATCATGCGGCGCGTGCAGTCTCCCCTGGAGGTGCAGGCCCGTATTCCCAGCTCGACCCTCATCCCGACCGTTCGGCTGCTCGACGTGTCCACGAAGACGGTTTGGTACCCGGACATCGACATCACCATTGCGCCGATCGCGGTGATGCAGACCTTCCCGGACGCGCGCTGCCAGTTCCCGGTCATTCCGCCCGGCAACACCGCCGACCGTCTCGAAGGCGGCGGCGAGGTCACCGTCGAGTGCGCGGAGCTACCCACTGGCTACTACGGCATCAACGTGCTCCAAGGGTTCGCGGGTGGTCGCGTGGTTGGTGGCGGCACCACCACCTGTGACCCGGACGACCCCGAGCGCACGGTCGAACAGCAGTGTGGCGCGGGCGCCCAGTGCATCTCCAACCGGTGCACCGTCATCCCGGCGCTCTCCGAGACGACCTTCGCCATCACCGGGGCTCAGTTCTCGAGCCAGGCGTGGACCATCCCGAACCCGCTCGGCGATCCGGCCCAGATCGCTTCGCCGGTGCCCGAGCAGGGCAACTCCGCGCTGTACGTCGTCTTCGACGGCAACCCCGACAACGCGTCGGGCCGTCTCAGCGGCCGCGAAGAGTGCGTCAGCACCCGAACCAGCCTGGCCGTCATGGAGCCCAAGACCGTCGTGTACACCGACTTCAGCAATTTCGAGAACGCCGACGAAGTCCGCGAGCTCTGCTGCGCGCCCGTGCGTCACCTCTGCGGTCTCCCGCTCTGCGACATGGTCCCCGCCTCCGAGGCGCCGGACGCTCCGCAGATTCGTTCGTCGCCGACCACCGTCGACGGCGTGATCCCGAACTGCATCCCCTTCGAGATGCCCGCGTTCTGCTGCACGGAGTGATCGCGGTCTCGAGACCTCTCTCGACAAAGAAGCCCGGCCTCGGCTGGGCTTCTTTCGTAGGTGGTTTTCTTTCGTGAGTGCGCGCGTTCGACCAAGGCGCTTCGCCGCATGGGTCGGTTCGTTCCACCTGGCGCACGTTGCCCCGCGGGCCCGACCGCCCCAAAGGTCGGGCCCATGCGCGCTTCCTCGTTCCTCGTGCTCGCCGTCTTCGGCGTCTTCACTCCCGTTGCCCTCGCCCAGACGCCCGAGAGCCCCGCTCCGAGCGAGGTAACGGCGAACGACGCCTCGAACGAGACCGCGTCGGACGATCCCGCCACGTCGACGGAAACGCCCGCTCCGACACCGAGCGAGCCCGCCACACCCGCCGTCGAGGCCGTCCCGGCCCCGGCCGTCCAGACCGTCCCGCCTCCGCCCGCGCCCGTCGCGGCGCCCACGATCGTCCGCGTCCGCGCCGGCGACGAAGAAGCGCGCGGCGTGGTGGTCGTCGACGCGCGGCACGTGCTCACGTCGGCGTCGGTGGTCCGCGACCGCGCGCGCCTTCGCCTCGTCGACGAGAGCGGCTCGCGTCCGCTCGAGGTCGTCTCGGTGGACGACGAACGTGGTCTCGCGCTGCTGCGCGCCGAGAGCGACGTCGGTGTGCCCGCGACGGTCGGAACGGTGGGGGTCGGCGAGCGCGTGCACCAAGGCGACGCGACGGCGCTCGTGCTCCTCGTGCGCGAGGGTGCGCTCCGCACGAGCGAGGTCTGTGCGGTAGGCGCTCCGCTTCTGAACGATCGCGGCGAGGTGGTCGCGGTCTGCACCAGCCGCACCGACGCGACCCTCGTGGACGCCCTCACGACGCTCACCGAAGCTCCCACCGGCGCACCTTCTCCCTGGCGCGCGCGGGTCGCGATCGGCTTCGACTACCGCATCCGCCGCGACTTCGAGTCCACCCTCGGCGGCGAGCTCGGCTTCGGCGTGCTCGGCTACGACCGCTTCGGCCTGATGATCCGCTCCGCGTTCTTCCAGAACGCACGCTCGGACGACGAGTCCATCCGCCTGCGCAGCGCCTTCGAGCTCACCGCCGAGGTCCAGATCCAACACGCGTTCCGCGTCGGACCGCTCCCGCTTCGCCTCGGGCTCGGGCTCGGCGCGACCTACCGCCCCGTGCGCGAGCGGCGCGTCGAGGAGCGCCTCACCCTCGAGCCCGACTGCGACCCGACCCTCGAGCCCTGCCGCGCGACCTTCTCGATCGATCGCACCGACTCCGACACCGACCACCGCGTGTTGCCCTCGGTCCGCTTCGGCTTCGCGGTCGGCGGCATCGCCTTCGCGTACACCGCCGCGATCGACACCGAAGCGCCGGAAGCCACGACCCACACCCTGACCATCGGCACCGGGCTCTGAGCGCATCGGCGACGTGAGCGTTGACGTGAGCGTTGACGTGAACGGCGACGGCGACGTGAACGGCGACGTCAACGGTGAGACGTTCGCGCAGCTTACGACGACCACGACCACGACCACGCGCTTCGCCCAGCCGACGAACGCGTCGCGAATCGAGTCTCCAACCACGGCGTCCGGGTTCGCACCCTCGCCACGTCCTCGCGCTGGCCTCATCCTTCCGTCGATGCAGCTCCCCGCGCGAGTGGTGAACGCCGAGACCGCGCGCGCCCGCTTCCCGAGGCGCGCCGACGAGCTCTTCGACGCGCTCTTCGAGATGGATCCGCTCGCCGACGCCTGCGCCGAGGCGATCGCTCGCGCCCGCGAGCACGCGGAGCGGTGGATCGCCGACGGCTGCGCGGGACGCACCTCGCCCGACGCGCCCCCCGCGGTGCGCGCGTACTTCGAGGCCGCCGGCCAGATCCCGTCCTGGGTGGACTGGGACCGCGTCGACCGCGCGGGCAAACTCTTCTTCCGCTCGGGCCCCGCGGGCGGCATCACCCTCGGCGCCAAGTCGTTGGTCGGCGGCTATTGCTCGCCCGGCGGCAACAAGCCGCTCGCGTTCAGCGGCGCCCTCGAAGGCCAGGTCTCGCGACGGCTCGCCGAGACCGGGCGCTTCGTGGTGGCGACGAACACCCCGGGCGCGCTCCGTCCGGGTGGTGACGCGTGGGCGATCACCCTGCGCGTGCGGCTGATGCACGCGACGGTCCGGCGGCTGCTGCTGCGTTCGGGCCGCTGGAAGAGCGAGCTCTGGGGCGCGCCGATCAACCAGCACGACATGGCCGCGACGTCGCTGCTCTTCAGCGTCGTCTTCCTCTCCGGCATCCGCGACTTCGGGGTCCCCGTGAGCCGCGCCGAAGCAGAAGACTACGTGCACGCGTGGCGCCTCTCGGGCTGGCTGATGGGCGTGCGCGACGAGCTGCTGCCGTGGACGGAAGCGGAAGGGCTCGCGCTCGGGGAGCTCATCCAGCTCACTCAGGGTCCAGTCGACGACGACGGACGTCGGCTCGTCGACGCGTTGCTCGAATCGCCCCGCGGGACGCTGCAGGGCCGCGCCGGTGGAGCGCAGCTCGAACGCTGGCAGATCGAGCTCGGGCGGGGCTTCTGCCGCGCCTTGGTCGGCGACGCGCTGGCCGACGAGCTTCAGCTCCCGAAGACCGCATGGCGCTTCGCGGTGCCCGCCGTTCGGCTCGGCGTCGGGGTCGCGCGCAGGCTCTTGCCCGCGTCGCTGCGGGATCCGGAGCGGTTCGAAGCTCGGGGGCGACGCTATTGGGAGCGCAACGTCGAGGTGGGTCTGCAGGGCCTCCCCGCGCGCTTCGCGCTCCCGACCGGCCTCGCCGGCCGCCACGCTCCAGCCTGACGCTCCGGTTTCGGACACCGTCTCGGACTCGGACACCGTCTCGGACCCTCGGACACCGTCTCCGAGCGTGAACGTGCGACGCGACCGGACTCCGGGGTGACCGGCAGGACCCCGAAATCCCGCTCACCCATCTGGGGGACCTCACGCTCCGCCGCCCCTCGGACGCGAAGTCTCATCCCCGATCTATCCACAGCTCGTTGTGGGTTTCGAAAGCAACGCTTCGGGATCACGCGTGGATCCTCGAAGGGATCGCACGCGAGCCCCGAACGCCGCTCGCGCGACACGAAAATCCTCTTTGGTTTCAGCCCTTTGCGAGACGAAGGTCCCCGCGTGGTCGTCCCGCGTCCGGGCTGGGGAAAAAACCTCGGGAGCGAATCCCACGCGATCCTCGCGAGTTATCAACTTGGGTGAAAAGTGCCGTAGACGTGACGGAGAGAGGCTGCTAGCTTCGCCTTCCCTTCGTTCGAGGGGGCGGCAAAGGGAGGGTGTGGAGGCCGGAAGCGGCGCCGGAGACGGCGAGCCGACGGCGGAGACGTTCCCCTTTTGCGCCGCGCGCAGCTGAGCTCGGACCGGATCGTTTCCCCCTTGGGGCACGACTCGTTTCGGCCCCCGGCTCGACCTGCACTCGCAGCCAGACGACCTCCCTTCGAACCCGAAGCCTAGTTATCCCCAAACTGTGGACAGTTTGGGGGCTTGGCCTCCCATCGCCTCGTGATCGCTGAGGAATCACTGATGACCGAACTGTGGGAACGCGCGCTCGACAGCCTGCGTGGCCGCCTCTCCGCCGAGAACTTCGACACCTGGCTCGCGCCCGTGCGCTGCGAGGGGTTCGAGGGTGATACGGTCGTGCTTCGTATCCCGAACCGCTTCTACGCGGACTGGATCACCAACCACTACCACGAGCTCTTGCTCGACGCGCTCGCGGAGGTGTGGACCGCGGAGGACTCGCCGGCGCGCCTCCGTTTCGAGATCGACGAGGCGCTCCAGGCGCCCGCCAAGCGCATCGAGGTCGCACCGCCGGCCGCGCGCGTGAAGGCGCGCCCGGTGGTGCGCCGCGACCCGACCCCGACGCGCTTCACGGACCTCAACCCGAAGTACAGCTTCGACAACTTCGTCGTCGGCCCCTCGAACCAGCTCGCGCACGCGGCCTGCGTCGCGGTCGGGGACGCGCCCGGCAAGCGCTACAACCCGCTCTTCATCTACGGCGGCGTCGGCCTCGGCAAGACGCACCTGATGAACGCGATGGGCCACAAGATCCTGCAGGACAAGCCCGACGCGGTGATCCTCTACCTCTCGGCGGAGCGCTTCACGAACGAGTTCATCTGGTCGCTGCAGAACCACCGCATCGACGAGTTCCGCAAGCGCTACCGTGAGCATTGTGACGTCCTGCTCATGGACGACATCCAGTTCCTCGCCGGCCGCGATCAAACGCAGGAAGAGTTCTTCCACACCTTCAACGCGCTCTACCACTCCGACCGACAAATCGTGGTCACGTCCGACGTGTATCCGCAGCAGATCGGCGAGATGGAGGAGCGGCTGGTGAGCCGATTCCAGTCGGGCATGGTGGCCGACATCCAGCCGCCCGAGCTCGACACGCGCATCGCGATCATCAAGAAGAAGGCCGAAGCGGAGAAGATCCACCTCACGGACGACGTCGCGCTCTTCATCGCGCAGGTGGTCAAGAGCAACGTCCGTGAGCTCGAAGGCACGCTGCTGCGCATCGCGGTGAAGGCGGAGCTGCTCGGGCGCGGGATCGACCTCGATCTCGCGAAAGACTCGTTGCGCGCCGCGCTCCCCGCGCCGGAGCAAGCGCTGACGGTGGAGGACGTGCAGCGCGCGGTCTGCACCTACTTCAACCTCAAGCTCGGCGATCTGAAGTCGAAGCGTCGGCACCGCGCGGTGAGCTACCCGCGGCAGGTCGCGATGTATCTGTGCCGGCAGCGTCTCGGCACGAGCTATCCGGAGCTCGGCGAGCGCTTCGGCGGCAAGGACCACACGACGGTCATCAGCGCGGTGCGCAAGATCGACGGCCTGGTCGGCGCGGAGGACGAGACCACGCAGCGCGCGCTCGAAGCGATCGGCCGCAAGCTCGGCCTCTGAGAGCGGGGGCGTGTCCTCCGAGAGCCGGCTCTCGGAGCCCTGGCGTTCGGGCGAAACGCGAACGCACACCCAAACGGCTACGGCTCGTCGGGTCGGGGAAGGGCGACCAACGGGGTGAAGCGCACCGCGCCGCCGACGTCGCCCGACACCAACACCTCGCCCGACGGATCGAACGCGAGCGCGGAGACCTCGACGGAGTGCGTCACGACATGCCATCCGCCGCGCAAGCCGCTCGGGGTTTGGGAGTCGAGGGGACGCATGCTGTCGCCGAGCTCGAAGGCCATCACGCCCACCGAAGCCTCGCCGGAGGAGGGATGATGTACGAGCGCCAGCCGCCGTCCGTCCGCGGAGAAGGCGATCGGGCCGGAAAGGCGTCCGTTCGCGAGCCCTGCGGTCCGCACCGCCCGTCCGCGCTCCACGTCCCAGTAGCGTAGCTCCTGCGCCAGGAGCGTGACGACGAAGCGCGGGTCGGGGGCGAAGCGGACGCTTCCGCGTCGCGTGTGGGTCAGCACAGCGTCGGTGCTGGAGGCCTCGGGGGACCACTGCAAACGTCGCGTCCGAGTCGCGACGTCCCAGACCTGAAACCGTTGCCGGCGCGTGGCGAAGAGCCCTCCCGGTCCGTCGCGCTCCCACGCGAAGAACGCCACGAAGGATCCATCGCGTGCCATCGTGGCGTCGGAGAGCTCGAGGTTTTCTTCGCCCGCGATCACCTCGGCAGGGATCTCGAGCAGGCTCGCGCCCGTCGTCAGATCCCGAAGGTGAAGCCCTCGCCCGGCGAAGAGCGCGAGCAGTCGGCCGCTCGAATCGCGCGCCGTCGCGACGACGCTCGGGGGGTGGGCGTGTCCATCGCGACTCTGGATCTCCCGCTGCAGGCGGTTGAAATCGAGGCGCGAGTCGACGCGGAGCGCGTCGGTGCGGCCGCGGATGATCGACGAATGATATGGCAGCACGAAGAAGCGCTCGCCGTTCGGATCGAAGTCGATCCAACGCACGCCTGCGACGCGCGCGTCGCCCGGTGGCGTTCGTCGGCTTCGTCGCGTGCCTTCCCAGACGAAGAGCCCGTTCGACTCGCCCGAGAAGAGTCGCCCACGCGCGTCGTAGGCGAGCGCGCCCACACCCTGCGGTGCGAAGGCGATCTCGCGTCGCGTGGGATCGTAGTCGGCCTCGACGGGTGTGAAGGCGAGGTCGAGCGGGGTCTCGGAGGTCGGAGGCCGCGGGGTCGGGCGCGTCGTCGAGGTGCCGCTGGCCGTGGTGCTCGTCGGTCGGACGGCGAGCGCGACGAGCGGGATCAACACCGCGGCCCCGCGGGTGACCAGGTTCGCGAGGCCCCACCCGGCCGAGGGGAGCTTCGGAGGAGCCGGTGCTTCGCCCGCGCGGACCTTGCTCGTCCCGCAGAACGCGCACGATCCCCCGAGCCGCAGCGGAGCCCCGCAGCTTCGACACCGCTCGCGTCCGTCCGTCTCGAGCGCGTCTCGCGCCACCAGCCGCTCGGACTGCCAGTCGATCACGGAGTCCAGCGTCCGTGTCGCCGTCAGATGCACGGCGAGCTCCTCGACGTGACGTGGAGCGACCTTCAGCTCGCGCGCGAGCGTGTCGAAGGGGACCTCGCCGTCTCTCGCGAGCCGCTCGCGCACCGGTGCGAGCCCGGAGGCGAAGAGCGCGCGCACCCGACGTCGACGCAGGTACGGGATCGCGAAGGGAAACGTGAGCTGCTGACCGATCCAACCGGAGCGTCGGCCGCCTTGCAGACGCCGACCGATCGCCACCGCGATCAGCGCACACGCCACGGGAACGCCGCCGAACAGCCACCAGAGCTTCGCGTCCTCGCCGGCGGGGCGGATGCGAGCCTCCAGGAAGGTCGCGACCCACGTGATCGCGAGGAAGGTCGCCACGTACGCGAACACACGGTCGAGCGCCCCGAGCAGCTCGACGCCGATCGGTGATGGAATCGGATGCTCGAGCCCCCGCAGCTCCGCGAACTCGGTCGCGCAGTACGGGCAGCGCGCGACGTGGGCCACGGACTCGACCGCACCACCGCAGCGCGGACAGCGTCGGAGCGCCTCGCGCGAGAGCAGCGTCGCGACCGAGTAGACCCGTCCGTTCGAGCGATCCCAGCCGCCGAGGAAGACCCCCCGCGCGGTGGTCTGCGCGAGCAGCGTCTCGATCACCGCCGGACGAACGGCGAAGCGTCGCGCCAGCTCCGCCACCGAGACCTCGCCGCGCGTGTGAATCTCGGCCAACACGGCGTCGGGCCCGATCCCGAACGACCAGCGGGCGGGGCGTCGCGCGAGGAGCAGGAGCGAGACCGCGAAGAAGGCACCGAGCCCACCGAGGATCGGACCCATGGGGCCATCGGCGAGCCCGACCGCGAAGAAGAGCCCACACACGATCGGCACCGTGACGCCCGCCGCGATCTGACCGACCCACGCGACGCGATCGAGCCGCCAGAGGCCGAAGCCGAGCCACGCGGCCGTGAGCGAAGGCGCGATCACGAGCCCCGTCACGGCGACGAACGTCGTCGACGGGCCGACCTCGGCGAGCGAGTCGGCGAAGCCGTGGGTCCGCATCTCTTCGAGCAGCGCGCGAGCTCCCACGAACGCGAGCGCGAGATCGGCGATCGCGATCGCGATCGCACGCACGAGCACCACCGTCATGCCGCGAGCAGGCAGCTTCATCCGCGCCCCGCGTGGCGCCCGGGACCGCACGTCTCACGAAGCATGCGCTGGGCACCGTGCCTCCGTGGACGCCGCGTCTTCGTGCACGGCCGCGTCATGACCCGCAAGCGTACGCGAATCAGTCGCGGGAACGCCACTTCGATCGAATCGTCTCAATCGACGAAGGTTCGTCGATGGGAATCGTAAACCGTCGAAGATTCGTCGACGAGAGACCCTCGGCTCCGCGCGCGCGCGGAGCGCCTCGTGGATCTCCGCTTCGTGGACTCGCGTCCGCTCCTCGTTCGAAGCGCAGCCGCCGAACGCATCCGCGCGAAGCGTAGCCGCCGAACGCTTCCGCGAAACACCGGCTGCGCGCCGACCGACGACATCGAGCCGGAGTCGTCGAGGGCGCGCTCAGCCCTTCACCGCCGCGCCCTCCGCGCGCAGCAGCGTCGCGAGCTCGATGGTGATCTCCTCCATGCGTCGCTGGCGGAACTTCGGGCCGATCTCGTTGGCCGCGAAGAGGCGCTCGACCTCCGCCGCGTCGTCGAGGAGCTGGGTCTTGCGCATGGCGCGGGCCTTCGCGAGCGCGCCGCTGCGATCGCCACCCTGGAAGAGCAGCAGGAACCCGAAGAATGCGAGCACGAGCGCGCCTCCGACCGCGACGAAGCGGTAGGGGCCGGGACCCGGAATGCCACGCACGCGGATCGCGAGCGTCTCGAGCGGCTCGTCCTCCGGTCGGCGCTGCACCTGCGCGACCAAGAAACGTTGCCCGTTCGCCTCGTGCTCGAAGGTCTCGTCGAAGCCGTCGACCTCCATGCTCATGCCGGGCGACATGTCGCTCAGCACGCGGAAGCGGAAGGTGCGGAAGGGCATCGGCATCGTCACGCGCATGTCGCCGCTCTGGAGCGGGATGTCGAAGGCCCAGGCGAGCGTGATGCGGCCGGGCGGGATCGAGCCCTTGAGCGCGAAGCCGACGTCGTCGGGCACGAGGCGCTGATCGGTCATCTGCTGCGGCGACTGGAACGCGGTGAAGCCGGAGGGCAGTCGGACCTTCAGGCCGTCCTCGGAGAAGACGATCGTCTCGCCGCCGAGGTTCGCGAGCTGCGCCTGCATCGTCACGTGGATGCGCTCGTCGCGGTATTCGAGGTGCGCTTGTCCGAGCGTCTGCAGGAGCGCGCGGGTGTCGCGGGTCGTCGGCAACGCCACCACCCGCGCGCGTTGTCCACGATCGGGCTCGAGGCGGAACGGCGTGGTCGAGTAGGTCGCGCCGTCGCGCAGCACGTTGACGCGGTACGACTGCCCCGCGCCGGTCGGCAGATCGGGCAGGACGAGCACGCCCTGCGCGTCGGTCTCGTGCACGAGGTTCTCGCGCCCGCCGTCCGCCTTCATCACGCCGATGCGGATCGCCGCGCCCGCGAGCGGTTGGACGTTCTCGTCCACCACCTCGACGCGGATCGTGCCGGCGGGCAGGTCCGCCGTAGCGGCCGAGCTCGCGAGCTCGAGGTCCTCGCCGAGCGCGCGTCGCACCGCGTCTTCCGAAGGCACCGCGCCGAGGCGCTGACTCGTCTCGCTCGCCTCGCGCACCTCGCGGGCTTGGCCCATCACCTCGGCCGGTCCGCGCGGCTGCGCGAGCGTGTGCGTGCCGAAGCCGGCGCTCGTTCCGAGCGTGAGCGCGAGCAGGATCGCTCGAAGCGTCGTTCGTCGGATCATCGCTCTTCCTCCGCGCCCTTCGCTTCACCCTCGCTCGCCGTCGCTTCGCCTGCATCACCCGCGTTCGAGCTGGCGCTCGCTTCGCTGGCGCTCTCGAACCGGTGCCCGCACTTCTTGCAGAAGACCGCGTCGACGTCGTTCGAGGTCGCGCAGCTCGGACACGCCTTGGTGCCCGTCTTCGGAACGTCCGTCTTCGCCGGCGCCTCCGCATCGCGCTTCGAAGCCGCTGCGAGGTCGTCCTGCGCGGCGAGCACCGCCTCGCGAACTTCCTTCTTCTCCTTCTTGGTCGTGGACTCTTCGGAGGAGCGTTCCTGCGCGAGCATCGCCTCGCGGACGGATTTCTTCTCCTTCTTGGTCGTCGACTCCTCGCTCGACTTCGCCGAGGCACTCTCGCGCTTCTCCGGCGCGACCTCGCGGAAGGGATCACGCGGCGCCCCGCCGAGCCGTCCCGCGATCAGTCGCTCGGCCTCCGCGCGGAAGGGCTCCACGTCGGCGTCCAGCAGGCGCAGCACGGTCTTCGTGCGCTCGCGGAGCTTGCCGTCGAGCCGCTCGAAGTCCGCGTCGCTGATCTTGCCCGCTTCGTGATCGAAGCGGAGGTCGGCGAGGTTCTTGAGCAGCGACTCCTTCTCTTCGAGGAGCCGCACGCGCGCGTCGTGATCGACGTCGGACGAGAGCTCGATCGGTACCGCGCCCCCGAAGGCCGCGCGGAAGCTCGCCCAGAGGGCCACCAGCGCGCCACCGAGCGCGGCGCACGCGCCGACGGCGAAGAGCCAGGGAAGCGGGTCGGTCATCGGTCGCCCTCCAAGCGTCGCAGCTCCTCGTCGAGGCGCGCGTCGTAGTCGGCTTCGTCGGCGCCCGCGGCGGCCTTCTTCTCGCTCGCGGTGGGCGCCGCGACGACACCCTTCGCGCGCCAACGACGTCCCATCACGAAGAGCCCGCCGCCGAGCACCACCACGAGCGCGACTGGGATCGCCCACATCGCGCGGTCGAAACCTTCGTCGGACGGGATCGAGATCGCGGCCGGACCGTACTGTCCGCGGAACGCCGCGATCAGATCGTCGGGTGGCTCGCCGGCGCTCATGCGCGCGCGCAGCTCCGCGCGTCGCTGCTCGGCCCAATCGCAGCCGCAACTGTCGAGCGGCAGCCGTTGGCAGCTCCCGCATTGGCAGAGCAGCCGCCCGAACAAGCGTCGTTCTTCGGGATCTTCGATCACCACCGTGCCCGCGTGCAGCGAGCTCGAGTCTTGCGCCTGCGCGCTCCCTCCGAGGCTCAGCGCGCCCGCGAGCGCGAGGAGCATGGTCGCCGCTGCACCACCACGCCGCCGCTTCGCGAGCGCGATCTGTCGATCCATCACGTCGCGCGCCTGCGGCCACATCGCGATCACCGAGCCGAGCACGAGGATCAAACCGCCGAACCAGATCCAGCTCACCAGCGGCCGCACCACGACGCGGAAGGTCGCGCGCCGCGACTGCGAGTCGACGGTGCTCATGATCACGTAGAGATCTTCCCGCACGTTGCTGCGGATCGAGACCTCGGTGGTCGGCATGTCCGGCATCGTGCGGTAGATGAACTTCGCCGGCGCCACGCGGCCGATCTCGTCGCCGTCCTCGTCGAGCACCGTCAGGTCGGTGAAGATCATCCGCTTGTTCGGATCGCTCTCCATGCGCGGGCGGTCGTAGCGCAGCGTGTAGTCGGCGATCTCGACCGTGCCGCCCGGACGCACCGCGGCTTCCTTCTCGACGTCGTACGCCGCGCCGGTGAAGCCGACGTACATGAACACGATGCCGACGTGCACGAGGTAGCCGCCGTAGCGACGTCGCGCGCGCGAGACGAGCTGCGCGAGCGCGGTGAACGGACCCTCGCCCTTCTTCATGCGGACCTTCGTGCCGCGCCAGAACTCTTGGCCGATCCCGACGAGCACGAACGCGCAGATGGTGCTGGAGAAGAGCGGCGCGACGGCTTGGATCGAGCCGAGGATGCGGCCGGTGAGGGTGTCGTAGATCTCGTCCGTCTCGACCACCGCGGGGAAGCCCGCCGCGGCCCCGAGGGCCAAGTGCAGCGTGAACATCAGCGCGGCGGCACCGAGGGGCGCGATCAACGCGCGGCCGAGGTTCGAGGCGGTGGCTTTGCGCCACGCGACGAGCGGCCCGAGCCCGGTGAGGAAGAGGAGGATGAGCCCGAAGGGCACCATCCACTGGTTGTAGAAGCCGGGCCCGACGGTGACCTCTTGGCCGCGGAGCCACTCGCTGATCAGCGGCCACGTCGTCGAGACGAGCACGAAGATCATGATCCCGAGCAGCATCCAGTTGTTCAGGAGGAACAAGAACTCACGCGAGAGCAGCGAGTCGATGCGGTGATCGGCGCGGAGCTTCGGCAGCCGGAAGATCGTCAGCGCGACGAGCAGGACGATCATCACCGCGAGGTAACCGACGAAGTAGATGCCGATGTCGCTGCGCGCGAACGCGTGCACCGAGCTGATGAGGCCCGCGCGCGTGAGCATCGTGCCGAAGATCGTCAGCAAGAACGTCAGACACATCAGGAAGACGTTCCAGACCTTGAGCATCCCGTAGCGCTCTTGGACGATCGCCGAGTGCAAGTACGCGGTGCCGACGAGCCACGGATGGAAGCTCGCGTTCTCGACCGGATCCCACGCCCAATAGCCGCCCCAGCCGAGCTCTTCGTAGCTCCAGAGGCAGCCGAGCAAGAGGCCGATGCTGAGCCAAACCCACGCGATCATCGCCCAGAGGCGCGCGGCGCGGATCCACTCGTCGTGCAGACGGCCCGTGACGAGCGCGGCCATCACGAACGCGAAGGGCACCGCCCAGCCGACGAAGCCGAGGTAGAGCGCGGGCGGATGGATCGCCATCCAGTAGTTCTGAAGGAGCGGGTTGAGGCCCTCGCCGTCGGGCGGCGCGGCGGCGACGGTGGTCGCGAAGGGGTTCGCCGCGAAGAGCATCAAGACGACGAAGAAGCCGAGGATGCTCGCGAGCGTCGCGAGCACGATCGGCTGCAGCTCGAGGAAGCGGCCGCGCAGCCAGCGCGTGCAGGCGGTCGTGTAGCCGGCGAGCAGGAAGGTCCACCACAGGAGCGAGCCGTCTTGGCCACCCCAGAGCGCGGTGACCAGGTAGCCCCACGTCATCGAACGATCGCTGTAGCGCGCGACGTAGCGGATGCGGAAGTCGTGCGTCTGGAACGCGTAGGCGAGCAGGCAGACCGCGAGGACGACGAGCGCGGCGGTGGCGTAGGTGCCGTAGCGCGCGGCCACGAGCAGATGCGGTCGCCCACGCTGCGCACCGAGGGCCATCGCGAACGTGTACGCGGCGGACACCAAGATGAGGCAGAGCGCGAGGTTCCCGAAGAAGGGAATGTCGATGGCCGGCATGCGGTGAGGTCGACTCTAGCAGTCCGTTGGAGTGAGGCGTTCGAGGATTCGTGACGCGTCCGCGAACCGAGGCGGGCTCGTAGCTCGAGCGGAGCCTGCACGCCTCGCGGAGCCCGATGCCGAAGGGCTATGTGGTCGAGTGGCCGCAAAGGCCACCGACGGGTCACGTCGAGGCAGACACGACGACCTCACAGCGGCGTCAGCCACGGGTCCGAAAAGCGTGGATCGCGCAGCAGCGTGTCGTCGGTGAGGGCGTCGAGGAAGGCGCGCAGCTCGGCGCGTCGCTCGGCCGAGAGCTCGAAGCCGTGGACGAAGAGGCTCTTGTTCGGGCTGAGCCTTCCGTCGCCGGCGTTCGGGCCTTCGGTCGTGACGGTGCCGCCCGCGGCGTAGTGATCGAGCACGTCGTCGAGGGTCGCGAGCGAGCCGTCGTGCATGTAGGGCGCGGTGAGGGCGATGTTCCGGAGGGTGGGCGGTTTGAAGCGCCCCATGTCGCGCGGCTCGCCGGTGTGCTCGAAGAGGCCCGTGTTGGTCGCGGGGTACGCGCCGCGTCCGTCGACGTCGTAGAGGCCGTTGTTCTGGAAGCTCGCTTGATCGAAGACGTTGCCCGCGTGATCCACGCTGCTCGAGAAGAGGAAGCCGCCGTGGCAGTGGAAACACTCGGCTTCTTCGGTGAAGAAGAAGTCGCCGCCGCGTCCCGCCGCTTCGCTCACCGCGCTCGTGTCCCCCGCCGCGAAACGATCCCACGGCGAATCCGCGGAGATCAGGCTGCGCTGGAAGGCCGCGAGGCCTTTGGCGATCGTGTCGATCGTGAACGGATCGGCGAGCTCCGGGAACGCCGCGGGGAAGAGCTCGACGTAGCGCGGCTCGGCGCGGAGGCGCGCGAGCAGCTCGTCCTCGCGGCCGGAGAGGCCGAGCTCGACGGGGTTCTCGCCGAACATCGGGACCAGCGCTTGGGCTTCGAGGTGGCGGAGCACCGGGCTCGCCCAGGTGAGGGTCGGCGCGTAGGCGACGTTGACGAGCGACATCGAGCCGCGCGGGTGCACCTCGCCGGTGGAGCCGACGCTGACCGCCAATCCGTCGGTGAACGCGAGCTCTTGGACGTGGCAGCTCGCGCAGCTCTGGGTCTCGTTGCCGCTCAGGCGGGGGTCGTAGAAGAGGTGGCGTCCGAGCTCGACCTTGGCGTCGGTCATCGGGTTGTCGTCGGGCACGCGCGGCTCGGGGAAGCCTTCGGGGAGCGACCAGACGAAGCCCCCGTCGGTGGCGCAGCCGACGAGCGCGAGGGCGACGAGCACACGAAGCACGGGCGAAGCATGGCGCCCGCCGAGGGGCGCGTCAGGTCTCTCGGGTGCGGTGAAGCGTCGCAGGCGCGTCCGCGTCGGTGCGCGTCGCGAGCTCAGCCGCGTCGTCGGCTCGCACGGATCCACTCCGCTCACGGAGCCGTCAGGTCGTTCCCGTCATGGGCGCTGTCCGATCGCGGCTTCGATCGCGCCACTTGTGTCGGGTCGCGTCGGAAGTGTGCACGTCTCGGACAGAACCATTGACAACTCGAGTAGCCACCCCAACCCTTAACGAGTGACCCAAAAGCGCAAGAGCCTGAAGGAACGCATCCGCGAAACCCTGGAAGGCCTTGCCGAGGCGGTTCAAGAGTTGGTGAGCCCGCCGCCCTCGCTCGTGCCGGTGCGCGTCCCGGCGCGTCCACGAGCTCCGGCGCGCGGCCGTCGCCGCTGAGCACGGCGCACCGTCGGTGCCTCCGAGCACACCGCACGAAATCCACGCGCCCCACGTGAAGCCCACGTGGGGCGTCTTGCGTTCGGCGTGATCGGGTCGTCGCGCTCTGCACGTCGGCGGGATCGTCGTCGCCCTGCACGTCGCCGACGTCACGACCACGACGTCGCCGATCGGTCGACGACGTCGCCGATCACGTGGACTTCGCGCCGGTTCGCGCGTCGCGCCCGCCACGACCACACGAGTCGAGGCTCGTGAGCCGCGATCCGAAAACTGGCCCCGTCCCTCCGAGGCTTCCTACCGTCATCGCCAGGAGGATCTCATGGGGACACGTACGCTCGCGCGCACGCTCGTCTCGTCGTTGGCGCTCTGGGCGCTCTTCGGCGGCACGGCGGAGGCGAAAGACAACGCAGGGCGCTTCGGCATCGGCGTCGAATCGGCGCTCGGTTTCGGCGCACCGCTCGACGAGGATCTCGTGTTCCTCGGGCTCGGTGTCCCCGGAATCTCGCTCGACTACCACGTGAGCGCGGGGCTCCAGCTCCAAGCGATCGTGGGCGTCGCGATGGTCACCGGCATCGACGACGGACCCGATCGTCGCGACACCGGCTGGCAGCTCGCGCTCCGCGCGATCCCGACCTTTCAGCTCAGCGAAGAGGTCAACCTCGGCATCCCGCTCGGCTTCGGCATCGTCGGTTTTCGCAGCAAGCCCGACGGCGTCGACGCCGGCACCGCGCGTTTCTACACGTTCGAGGCGGGCGTGCGGCCCGAGTGGTTCGTGCACGAGCGCCTCTCGATCTTCACGAGCGTCGGCTTCGTCTTCGCGATCACCGACGAGGACCTCGGCACCTCGATCGGCGCGACCGATCGCGTGATCTCGGCCGACTTCTTCGGCAACGCGGGCCTGCTCGGCAATGCCGGCTTTCACTTCTGGTTCTGAGGGGAGGACGACATGAACCGCATCCCGTTCGTCTTCGCGCTCCTCGTGAGCTTCGCGTTCGTCTCGACCGCTTCCACGACGCGCGCCCAAGGCCCGGCCGGAATCCTCGGCGCGGGCGTGGAGTCACCGCTCGCCGTCGGTCCGCTCTTCGACGGCCCGACCTACCTGCGCGTGCCGGGCTTGAGCCTGCGCTTCCAGGTCAGCGAGAGCTTCGGTCTGCAGCTCATCGCCGCCGTGCGCACGGTCAGCTTCGTCAACGACGGTGACAACGCCCGCGCGACCTTCGGCGGCGCGTACTTCCGCGCGCACATCCGCCTCGTCGAAGCGGAGAACCTGCACCTCGGCGCGTTCGGCGGCGTCGGCCTCGGCGGGGTGCGCGTCAAGGGCGGCCCGGCGGATGCGTCCGATCGGGTGCTCTCGTTCGAAGGTGGCCTTCGCCCCGAGCTCTTCGTGGCGGATGGTCGCGTGAGCCTGCACTTCCAGCTCGGCATCAGCATGGCGATCGCGTTCGCCGACGGGGCCGGCTTCGTCGACGATGGCTTCGGCTTCGGCTTCGGACGCAACGCGGATCTGATCGGCAACGCAGGCATCACGATCTGGTTCGGTGGCTCCGGTCCGTCGTCGAGCGCGACACCGGCGTCGGAAGGTGGCGCGTCGGGTTCGTTTGAGCCCGCGCCGGCGAGCGAGCCCGCCCCGAGCGAGCCGCCGCCGGACTGGGAGACGGGCGGCTACTGATCGCACGTCGCGTCTTCTCGCCCGCGTCGGCGGGGTCAGCCGCCGACTTCTCGCCTGCGTCGGCGGGGTCAGCCGCCGACTTCTCGACTGCGTCGGCGGGGTCAGCCGCCGACTTCTCGAACGGCCCGTCGACACCTCGCGTGCGGCGGGCCGTTTCGCGTTCGCGCGATCCGGCGGGCACGCCGCGCCACGCGCGAGGTACGGTGAGGCATGTCGGCAGCGCGTGCGGTCGTGATCCTCGCCGAAGGGGCAGAGGAGATGGAGGTCGTCATCCTCGTGGACGTGCTGCGGCGCGGAGGCGTCGCGGTGACGTTGGCGGGGCTCGACGGCGGTGCGCCGGTGCGTTGCTCGCGTGGCGTCACGCTCGTGCCGGACGTCGCGCTCGCGGACGCACCGAGCGATCCGGAGCTGCTCGTCTTGCCCGGTGGTGCCGCCGGTGCGGAGCGGACTCGCGGCCTCGGCGGCGGTGGGCGCGTGGCTGCGGGCGCAGGAGTCGTCGGGCCGCTGGGTCGCCGCGGTCTGCGCGGGGCCCATCGCGCTCGCGACGCACGGGGTGTTCGTCGGTCGCGATCGCACCGCGCACCCGAGCGTCGCGTCGCGGGCCGAGGTCTCCGACGTGCGCGCGCTCGTGCGCGACGGGGCGCTCTTCACCGGCAATGGACCGGGCGCGTGCTTCGAGCTCGCGCTCGCGCTGGTCGAGGCGCTGATGGGCCGGGAGCGCGCGGCCTCGGTGCGCGCGCCGATGATGCTCGTTTGAACCTCGCAGCGGCACGCGCTCGCACGTTGCCAGCTCGCGCGATACGTTCCGCCGTGATGCGGAAACGTGCGCTGGGCGCGACGGGTCTCGAGGTGAGCGAGCTCGGGCTCGGGACGTGGGGGCTCGGTGGGGCCTACGGGATGCTCGCGGAGAGCGTCGCGAAGTCGACCGTGGAGGCCGCGCTCGAAGCGGGGGTGACCACGATCGACTGCGCGCCTCTGTGGGGCAAGGGCGTCGTCGAGTCGTGGGTCGGCGAGGCGGTGGAGAAGAAGCGCGACGAGGTGCAGCTCGTGACGCGCGGCGGCGCGGTGTGGACCGAGGAGGGCGTGCACCAACGCTTCGACGCGGACGCGTTGCGGGCGGACTGCGAAGGCTCGCTGAAGCGGCTGCGCACCGATCGGATCGACGTGTGGCTCCTGCACGATCCGCCCGAAGAGATGCTCTACCGCGACGACACCGTCCCGACCGCGAAGGCGCTGAAGTCGGAGGGGAAGATCCGCGCGTGGGGCGTGAGCACGAGCGATCCGACGGTCGCGCGCATCGCGCTGAGCCGCGGCGCGGAGGTGCTCTGCCTGCCGTACAACCTGTTGTGGCGCGCGATGCTCCACGATCTGGAGACGGAGCTCTCGACCGCGAAGGTCGGGGTGCTCGCGCGCTCGCCGCTGCTGCATGGGCTGCTCAGCGGGCGTTGGACCGAGTACCGGCAGTTCGCGGACGACGATCACCGCCGCGCGCGCTGGACGAACAAGGCGCTGACGATCCGCGTGCGCGAGGTGAACCCGCTGCGGTTCTTGGTGAAGGACGACGTGCGCAGCATGACGAGCGCGTCGCTGCGCTTCGTGCTCGCGAACCCTGCGGTGTCGTGTGCGTTGCTCGGCGCGCGGCGTCCGGTGCAGATCACGAACGCGAACGAGCTCGTGGGCACCGCGCCGTACCTGCCGCCGGAAGATCTGGTGCGGGTGGCCGAGCTGACGAAGTGAGCGTCGCGCCGCGGTCGGCTCGCCGCGACGAGCTCGGGTCGATCGTGCTCGCATCGATTGCGCTCGCGTCGATCGCGCTCGCATCGATCGCGCTCGCATCGATCTCGCTCGCATCGATCGCGCTCGCATCGATCTCGCTCGCATCGATCTCGCTCGCATCGATC
>ERZ761602.1964-NODE-1964-length-34630-cov-11.041157_pt1 | contig 34630 bp, 32 predicted proteins | sample MGYA00512165_ERZ761602 | MGnify/ENA primary metagenome ERZ761602 (study PRJEB28899, sample SAMN02445085) | bioreactor sludge metagenome | biome: EBPR sludge; isolation source: Thorneside wastewater treatment plant | place: Australia: Brisbane, Thorneside...
TCTACGTGGTTCGTCTCATCCTCCTTGGGACTTCATCCATTTGCCGATATGAGCGCGAAAGCTAAAAGGTAACGAATTATGGATATAGGCCTCTACTCGATCTTTCTCGTCACAACAGTGATGCTTATTTTAGTTCCTGGCCCTGCTGCAATCACAATAGCGGCGCAAGGCGCTACGCATAGTTCGAAGAGGGCGTTCTTAGGCATCCTTGGGGTCGCTAGTGCTGATGTGTTCTTTTTTGCATTGTCGGCTACAGGCATCGCGTCGCTGATCCTTGCTTCTAACCTGCTGTTCTCAATCATCAAGTGGTTTGGTGTCGCGTATCTATTGTACTTGGGTGTTTCGGCGCTATTTAGCAAATCTGGTGTAATCAAGATTGGCGTTCAATCAAAACAGTGCAGCCGGAAAAAGCTGTTTTCACAAGGCTTGGTGGTTCAGCTCGCCAACCCAAAAGCGCTTATGTATTTTTCGGCGTTACTTCCTCAATTCATCGATCCTGCGGCGCCAATAATTTCTCAAATGGCACTAATGGGCGCGTCTTGCCTGCTCGCCGATATTCTGGTTTATAGCCTGTTTAGCCGGTTGGGGGAGAGAATAGCCAAACAAGAGTTGAAGTCGTGGGTTGTTACGCTCATCAACCGGGCTGCAGGAATGACTCTTGTGTCAACAGGCATAAGGATGGCGTCGTTAGAATATGGGAAATAGCCTAACGAGCCGGTCAAAGGTATCTATGATTTGCATCTTCTGACCAGGTGGCGGCGATTTCGCTGTAGATGATTTCATGGCAAAGCCTTCGCTTGAGGTCGATTCACTCGCTTAATGCGGCTGATTCAATGATCTGCCGTAACATGCGCAAAAACGCAGAATAGACAACACAGACATGATTTTTAGACAGTGTATCAAGGTGAGCAAGGGGGTGCTAAGCTACTGATATGATCGAGCTAACAGAAAACTTAATTGGCGCAATAATTATGATTATTGTATGGATAGCATGGACGTTTTTAAGCGAAACTCGCTACAACCATGGGATTTTGGTTGCTTTTTTAATGCCTTTGATACCCATTATTATACCGGTGCTTGTGATAGTGTTTTATTCAATCAAATTTACATCTTACTTTGTATTTATCGCGATTGGGAGAAGAGAAGACCACGAAGAGTTTATAAGAAAGACGAGGATTCGTTCCAGGGTATTTTTATTGTTTTGAATACGATTTTGAATTGCTCTTGTTACATATTTATGAATATTCTTTTTAGGGTTTCTTCTGTTTCTCCTTCTGGAAATGCTCGGTACTTAAATGAACAATGTGCGATGAGATGAAGGGTAATCACCAATCAATTGAAGTGAATGATCTGATGCAACAGGGTTATGTTTACCTGCTGACGGAGCCCATGGGCCAGAATTTCCATCCGGACTTTCGTCCCGAGCTGACGCCAAAGGAAATGCTTGATTTGGGTGTTTTCGGCGGCAAATACATGACCGATTGCGCTGCGGAGTATCCGGCCGATTGGTTGAAAAATGCCAAACTCTGCTCAGAACGCCATGATCCCAAACTGAACTTCTATGGTGTCAATGCGTCGCAGCCGCTTTCCGTATGGCGTGCGAAGAATTGGATTTACGCCGAGGACCCGCGAGGTTGGTTCCAGTGGTATTGCCGCTATTTCTTGGGGAGACGCTGCCCGGATGATGAGCGCCAGATCCGCCGGTGGCGAGCCATCCGGCGGCATATCACGCAGATTGAAAAGAATTGCCAGCCTCGTGATTCCGGCTGCCGGCGCAAGCAGAGACAAGCACTGTTGCACTGGGCATACGACTCCCGGAATATTTAAACCGGTAGCGGCAGATGCCGGATCACCGCATCGGTGGTACAAGCAGCGTTGGATCAATGCGTGCTTCACGCCAATTCATTCGCCAATCCAGGTGCGGACCCGTCACCCGGCCACTCTTACCTACCGTCGCAACGACCTCGCCTTTACGCACCTTCTGCCCAACGTGGGCCGATATCTGGTTTAAATGCAGGAAGGAAGAGCTCACCCGGTAGCCATGATCGATGATCAACGTGGCGCCACTGTAATACAAATCAGGTTCGGCCAAGGTCACAATCCCATCTGCCGGGGCGCGCACCGGCGTACCCACCGGCGCGGCAATATCCACGCCGTAATGCGGTTGCCGAGGCTGTCCATTGAGAATTCGCTGGCTACCGTACACTCCGCTGATGCGCCCGGTGGCCGGCCAGGCAAATCCACTTAGAAAATACGGTGTGGGGATTTCCTGTTGGCGAACCGCATCCACCCGGGCATTTTCCCGGCGAATGCGTTCCAGCACAGCCGGCGGCGGCGTGACCTTACTCGGCGGCAGGCCGTCGAGACGTTGAATTTGATACTCCCGCTGGGCAATGGCGAATGGCCGCGCTTCTTGACGGCCATCGGGAAATATCGCGCGTAATTGAACCTGGGGCGGGGCATCACGGTGAAATCCGAAGACGAAAACGCCTTCCGGCGTGACCGGCACCGGCTGCCCGTCCAGTTCCAATCGAGTACCTGGCGGCGCTTGGCCAACAATCAAGCCACCCTGGGTCCACTCGCCCCGCCAGTTCAGATTTCCAGCGCTTGCCCACAGCGGCCACAGTATCAGCGCCATACATCCCATCCAGATTCTTATCGTCATCGTCATCATCTCCAGGTTTTGAGGGCTTGCAGCAATTCCCATTGTCCGGGCAGGCATAACCGCCGGGTACGCGCTATATTAATCACAACTCGCTGTTTATATTTCAAGGCGACTCCATACCATATCCATTATCAAGACTATCAAGCCCCATCAAAGGAGGGGATGCATGGCTGAACAGCATTATGATTTGCTTGCCATTGGTGGCGGCAGTGGTGGCCTGTCGGTCGTCGAGCGAGCCGCTAGTTATGGCGCTCACTGCGCACTCATCGAGTCTGGCCGGCTCGGCGGTACCTGCGTTAATGCCGGCTGTGTGCCTAAAAAAGTCATGTGGTATGCCGCTCATCTCGCTCAGGCGCTCGACGATGCGCCTGGTTATGGTTTTCGCCTGGATTACTTTGGATTTGATTGGAAAAAGTTAAAAAACGCCCGTGATTCTTTTGTTGGGAAAATCAACGAGTGGTACCTGGGTTATCTGCAAAACGCGGGGGTTGAATTGATTCGCGGCTCCGCCCGGTTTATCGATGCCCATACCCTCGAAGTCAATGGTGCGCGCTGTACTGCTGATCATATTGTCATTGCTACCGGCGGGCGGCCCCAGATTCCCTCCCTGCCTGGCGCTGAATTTGGCATCACCTCGGACGGCTTCTTCGCTTTGCAAACATGTCCGCCGCGAACTGCTTTGGCCGGTAGCGGTTATATCGCTGTCGAACTGGCGGGCATGCTGAATGCGTTAGGTTCCGAAGTGACGTTGCTGGTGCGCAAGGATCAGGTGCTGCGTCCTTTCGACGCCATGCTGAGAGAACAACTGATGGAGCGGTTGCGCGAGGACGGCATTACTGTGCTGACGCAGACGCAAGTGCGGGCAGTGGCGCGGTTGGCGAAGGGGGTGCTCAGCGTGCATTGCGAGGGTCAAGCCAGCGTCCTGCATGCCGATGCGCTGATTTGGGCCATCGGTCGCGAACCAAACACCGATACGCTCAATCTGGCCGCCGCCGGGGTAGCGGTTCAGCCCAATGGCATCATTCCTACTGATCCTTACCAGAACACCAACATTCCTGGCATCTACGCGATTGGCGATGTGACGGAGCGGTTTCATCTGACCCCGGTCGCGATCGCCGCCGGCCGCCGGCTGGCTGACCGGTTATTCGGCGGGCAACCGGAACGGCGCTTGCCCTACGAAAATATCCCGACAGTGATATTTACGCATCCACCCATCGGCACGGTCGGCTTGACCGAGGAAGAAGCCCGGTGCCAATACGGCGACGCGGTAAAGATTTATCAGACCCGGTTCCGCCCCATGTACCATGCTTTCACCACGCGCCAGCCGCCGATGATCATGAAACTGGTATGCGCCGGTCCGGAGGAGAAGATCGTCGGTGGCCATATCATCGGCGAGAGTGCGGATGAGATGCTGCAAGGCTTTGCGGTGGCGATCCGCATGGGTGCGACCAAGCGCGATTTCGACGACACCGTTGCCATTCATCCTACCAGTGCTGAGGAATTGGTAACGATGCGCTGAGCGGTTAAAACCGCATGGTCAACGACAAACCGGTAAAATCGGCGACTCCCTACTATTCACTCACCATTCAATACTGCGAACCGTCATGTCCATCCGTCCTTTTGAGCAACACACTCCCCATATCCATCCCACTGCCTATGTAGATACCGCCGCTCTGGTCATCGGCGATGTCGAAATTGGCCAGGACAGTTCAATCTGGCCCATGAGCGTCGTGCGCGGTGATATTCAGAGCATTCGCATTGGTGCCCGCACCAGCATTCAGGATGGCACCATCATCCATGTGACCCACGACAGCCGGTTCTGCCCAGGCGGCCAGCCAACTTTGATCGGGAATGATGTCACGGTCGGACACAAGGTGATTCTGCATGCCTGTACCATCGAGGACTTCTGTCTGATTGGCATGGGTGCGATTGTTATGGACAAGGCCGTGGTGCGATCACGAGTGACCATCGGCGCTGGCAGCGTCGTGCCGCCCGGCAAGGTGCTGGAAAGCGGCTTTCTCTATGTGGGCAGCCCTGTCAAACAAATCCGTCCATTAACCGAGCGTGAACTGGAATTTCTGGAATACTCAGCCCAGAACTACCAACGGTTGAAGGATCGCCATCGGGCAATGGCCGGATCGGCAGATGCGGCTAGCAATCCGGCTCCCATCAAACCTGAAGTGCCGCCAGCAACGCCCAAACCCCGAACCCGCCGATCAGCAACCCCGAAACACCGTTAATCCAGCGTAGTCTCTTTGAATTTAACCGTCCGCGCAGCAGGCCAACTCCGCCGGCCAGCAGGAGCCACCAGAGCAGCGAACCGGCGAATACCCCGGACACCAGCGTACCTGCCGCTAAAAAATCCTGGCCCTCAGCGGCCAGACCCAGGCCCGTGAAGATGCCCAGGAACGCAAGAATAGTCACCGGATTGGTCACTGTCAGCGCCAAGGTAGAGAGATAATCGCCTGCCAATCCACTGCGCGTGGGTCGCACCAAGGCTTGCCCGGCGGCCGGTGGTGTTTGCCACGTTTGCCAGCCCAGATAGAGTAAAAACAACCCGCCTACGATTTGTAACTCGATCTGCCAGGCGAGTAGCAGCCCGGACAACGATGCCAAGCCAAAGCCAGCAATACAACCATATAAGGCATCGGCGCTGGCCGCGCCCAATCCAGATAACACCCCTGACCAACGCCCGCGTACCAAAGTGCGCTGGATGCACAACAAGCCAATCGGCCCCACGGGCGCAGCGATGGCCAATCCGATCAGCATTCCCTTGAACCATAGCAGCATCGTCAACCTCACTTCACGCTTTCCGCGTTCCTGGTCTAACCAGGCTATACTTTACTTAAAACCACTGACCTGCCGTCTACTCCCTGAGCCATGAGTCCCTTCGCTATCATTCTTTTAGTCGCCGGTATCTTGTTAGTGCTGTATGTGATTGTCATCTATAACCGCCTGGTCAATCTCAAACACAGCGCTGGCATGGCCTGGTCCAACATCGATGTGTTACTCAAGCAACGTCATGATGAGTTGCCCAAACTGGTTGAGACCTGTAAACACTATATGCGCTATGAGCGCGACACGCTGGAGGCCGTGATGCGCGCCCGCCAGGCAGTGGCTGAGGCGCAGCAATACACGGACTTGCCCGCCCTGGGCCAGGCCGAGAGTCAACTCCGGCTGGGATTAGGCCGCCTGTTTGCCGTGGCGGAGGCCTACCCCGAATTGCGGGCCAGCGACAATTTCCGCCACTTGGAAACCCGCATCACCGGTTTGGAAAATGCGATCGCCGACCGCCGGGAGTTTTACAACGATAGCGTGAACATGAACAATGTGCGTATCGAGCAGTTCCCTGACGTGCTGATCGCCCGGATGTTCAACTTCGGGCCGTTGCGTCTGCTGGAATTCACGGAGCCGGAAAAGCAGGATGTGGATCTTGCCCAGTTGTTTCGTTGATTCCAACGGGGCGCGCCCATGCGCAATCCAGGTGTTAAAGGATTTCTGTTGTTTGGTGCGCTTTGGTTCGGCAGTTTTCTCCTGCTGCGGCAGGGAATGGATTCAGCGGAGGAGCGGCTCCTGTTTTCAGCGCTCGCCTTAGCGGCCGTCATTATCGCATCTTACGGGGCTTTGTATTTTGGGCGAAGGGCTTGGCGATTGGCGGATACGCCCATTGCCCGCATCCGTTCCGCGCCCCAAGGGTATGTCGAACTTTATGGCCGTGCCCAGTTAATGGAAGGGCCGCCGGTTCTGGCGCCGCTGAGTCATCTGCCCTGTGTCTGGTATTGCTATGAGATCGAGGAACGTTCCTCGAACGGCCGCTGGTGGCCGGTTGATTCGGGCGAAAGCGACAGTTTGTTCCTGCTGGATGACGGCACGGGGCGTTGCGTGATCAATCCTGACGGCGCTCACTTCGTCAAGACCCGCCGGGATGTCTGGTATGCCAGTGAAAGCGGCGTGCGCTCCCATGCACTGTGGGGCATCGGTGCCGCCTACCGCCATATCGAGCAACGTATTATGCCGGGTGAAGAATTACACGCGATCGGCGGGTTCCAGACCGTTGGCGGTCTGCGCGAAGCGCCGGATACGCACCGGGAGGTTGCGGAATTGCTGGAACGCTGGAAGCGTGACCCGCAACGAATGAACCTGTTTGACCGCCGCCGCAATGGCCGGATCGATCCGGATGAATGGGAAGCGGCGCGGCGGGCTGCCGAGAAACAGGTTCGACGGAAACAGGTGCAACAGGCGTTGGAACCGGAAGTCCATTTACTGGCTGACACCGGCGACCCAGCCCGGCCCTTTATTATCGCCGCTTTCCGTGAGGAAGACCGGCTGATCCGTTATTTTCAATGGCGCGCCGCCGGTTGTTTGTTGGCCGCCGTGCTGGCGGCCAGCTTGCTGCTCAAATGGCTTTAAAAGAAACCCAGGATTTCCAAACCATGATCAACCCGTTACTCACTGCTGCCGATCTGCCTTCCTATAAAGCCATCAAACCGGAACACATTGAACCGGCCATTGATGAACGGCTGGCTGCCAATCGCACGGACCTGGAACGGTTACTGGCCGCGAATACGGAGCCGACGTGGGAGAGTCTGATTGAATCGCTGGAGGATTTGGATGACCGGTTGAATAAAACCTGGTCGCCAGTCAATCACCTGCACGCCGTCCTGGATTCTGAAGCCTTGCGCGCCGCCTATAACGCTTGTCTGCCAAAACTCAGTGCTTACCACACTGAACGGGGTCAGCACGAGAAACTCTATCGCGCCTACCAGCACATCGCCGATAGCCCGGAATATGACCGGCTCGACGCGGCACAATGCAAGGTGATCGATGATGCTTTGCGTGACTTTAAATTATCGGGCATTGCGTTGCCGTCGGAGCAACGCGACCGCTATAAGGTCATCATGCAGGAATTGACGCAATTGAATGCTCAGTTTGCACAAAACGTGCTGGACGCGACGCAGGCATGGACCAAGCAGGTGAATGATGAGGCAGCACTGGCCGGGTTGCCGGATTCAGCGCGTGCTTCGGCCCGGCAGACGGCGCGGCAACGAGGGCTGGAGGGCTGGCTGCTGACCCTGGAGCTGCCCTCCTATCTGCCCGTGCTGAACTACGCGGATGACCGCGAGTTGCGGCGGGAAATGTATGCCGCCTACAGTACCCGCGCTTCCGATCAAGGACCAACGGCAGGACAGTGGGATAACGGACCAGTGATGGAGCGTATTCTGTCACTGCGCCATGAATTGGCCCAATTACTCGATTTCAATAATTACACCGAATATTCGCTAGCCACCAAGATGGCGGATACGCCCCACCAGGTTTTGGATTTTCTTTACGACCTGGCGCATCGCGTCCGTCCCCAAGCGCAACGGGAATTGGAGGAGCTACGGGAATTCGCCTATGCACAGTTTAGCGTGGACGCATTGGAAGCCTGGGACATTGGCTATTACTCGGAGAAGCTGCGCCAGCACCGTTATCAGTTGTCGCAAGAGGAACTGCGACCGTATTTTCCAGTCACTCGGGTTCTTCCTGGCTTGTTCGCGGTGGCGGAACGGTTGTTCGGCATCATCATCCGCCCGGTGGAAGGGGTCGAGGTCTGGCATCCCGACGTGCGGGTTTATGAAATGGTGGATGCCCAGGGTGATGTGCGCGGGCGGTTCTATCTGGATTTGTACGCCCGGCCTCACAAACGCGGCGGCGCGTGGATGGATGGTTGTCTGGCGCGACGGCGGATCGGCGATGCGATCCGCACTCCGGCAGCGTATCTGGTGTGCAACTTTACCGCGCCGGTGGGTGATGATCCCGCACTGCTGACCCACAGCGAAGTGCTGACGATGTTCCACGAATTCGGCCATGGCTTGCACCATCTGTTGACCACGGTCAACTATCTCCCGGTTGCTGGCATTCATGGCGTGGAATGGGATGCAGTGGAACTGCCGAGTCAATTTCTGGAGAACTGGTGCTGGTCGCGGGAGGCGCTGGATTTACTGGCCGGTCATTATCAAACGGGCGAGCCATTACCAGAGGCGCTGTATCAGCGGATGCGGGCGGCCAAGCACTTTCAAGCAGGCATATTTCTGGTTCGGCAACTGGAATTCAGCCTGTTCGATTTCCGGTTACACCGTGAATACGACCCGGAGCGCGGCGGGCGGGTATTGGAGATATTGGATGAGGTCCGGCAGCAGGTGGCGGTGATTATTCCACCGGCCTGGAACCGCTTTCCCAATGCCTTTACTCACATTTTTTCCGGTGGTTACGCGGCGGGCTATTACAGCTACAAATGGGCGGAGGTGCTGTCGGCGGATGCCTTCAGCGCCTTCGAAGAGAACGGGATTTTCGATGCAGCGACGGGGGCGCGTTTCCGGAAAAGTGTTCTGGAAGCGGGTGGCTCGCGGCCGGCGCTGGCCAGTTTTGTCGAATTCCGGGGGCGGGAGCCGCAAATTGAACCGTTGTTGCGGCTCAGCGGGATTACCGCCTGAAGTGGACAAGTGTCTTGTTTGCCGGCCATTTCGAATGCTTGGAAAACCTGAGCAAGATGGCCAGGCCAGGCCATCGCCAGCGTTTAGGTGATTTCCGAGAATCATCATGCTCGCGCTCCTGAATGGAGCGTAGCTATTCCCTCCTTTAGCAAAGGGTTGTGGGGGAATTTGAATCCCGTAGGTTGACCTCAGCCATCTGATTTCCTAACACCGGACGCACATCCGTTGCCCGCATTCCGGCACGGCGCGCGGCTTCCAGACCGGAATCCGCATCTTCGAACACCTGACAATAACGAGGGTCGACATCGATCTGTCGCGCGGCTTCCAAAAATAAATCCGGTGCTGGTTTAGGCGGTAGGCCATCATCCGCGGTCAAGGCCACTGGGAACAATTTCCACAGTCCTGCCGCCCGCAGCGCTCGCTCTACGTTGGCCCGGTTGCTGCCTGAAACTACCGCCATCGGCAAATGCCCGTGGTAGCGGCGCGCTAAAGCTGCCACAGGTTCGAGCGGCTGAGCCAGGTCAAGCCGGGCATAGGTCCGACGCTCCTTGTCCTCGGTAAACCGCTTGATATCAATAGTTTGATTAAACTCGGCGTTGTACAAGGCTACAATCCGATCCGTGGGTTTGCCGTTGTGCCGCAACAGGAACTCCAGGGGACATGATAAACCCCGCTCGGTAAAGGTTTCGCTCCAAGCCGCGTAATGCAAGGGCAGGGTATCAACCAGTGTCCCGTCACAGTCGAAAATCAAACCCCGAATCCAGGCCGGCACGGCCAAGCCCGGCGCCGGATCGTCAATAGCCATGCTCAGGCTCCCCCTGGGCGTGGTGGAGTGCGCAGCGGCGGCGCTGCTGGGGAGGAGGGCTCTTCTTCCTCTTCAGGCTCGGCAAGCGCCTCCAGCGATAATCCTGAACCGCCCGGTTTTTCGGCGCTCGGCGCCCCGTTGGACAGATTGATCCGTAAGCGCAGATTGTTGGCGGAATCGGCATTCTTGATGGCTTCCTCGAAACTGATCTTGCCTGCTTGATACAGCGCAAACAGCGCCTGATCAAACGTTTGCATGCCCATTCCGGCCGATTTCTCCATGATCTCCTTTAGGCCGGCGACCTCACCGCGCTTGATCAGCGTCTCCACCATCGGTGAATGCAGCAAGACCTCAATGGCCGCGACCCGCTTGCCATCCACTGTTGGAATCAGCCGTTGCGAGATAAACGCCCGCAGATTAGCGGACAGATCACTTTGCAATTGTGGCCGCCGTTCCTCGGGGAAGAAGTTGATGATGCGATCCAGCGCTTGGTTCGCACTATTGGCATGCAGAGTGGAAATCGCTAAATGGCCGGTTTCCGCAAACGCCAGTGCATGCTCCATGGTCTCGCGGTCGCGAATTTCCCCGATCAGAATCACATCGGGGGCCTGGCGCAAGGTGTTTTTCAGGGCGTCGGCATAACTCAGCGTATCCACGCCCACCTCGCGCTGGTTGACAATCGAGCGCTTATGCCGGTGTACGAATTCAATCGGGTCCTCGATAGTGATGATGTGTCCGCCGCTATGGGTATTGCGGTGATCGATCAATGCAGCCAGGGATGTGGATTTGCCAGAACCGGTGCCGCCGACGAACAGGATTAACCCGCGTTTCGACATAATCACTTCGGTCAACACCGGCGGCAAACCCAAATCTTTAACATTGGGCAGATCGGTCTTGATATTGCGAATCACCATCGATACTTCGCCGCGCTGCCTGAAGATGTTGACCCGGAACCGGCCAATGTCGGGTTCGCTGATGGCGAGATTCATCTCCAGCGTCTTCTCGAATTCCGCGATTTGCCCCGCATCCAGGATGGAATAGGCAATTTCCTTGACCCGGCCATACGCTAAGGGTTCTTTGTCCAGTGCCCGCAACACGCCCTGGAATTTGGCGCAAGGCGGCGCACCGGTGCTGAGATAAATATCGGACCCGTCACGGCGGGCAAGTAGCAGTAAATAATCCTTGAGTTCCATGCAATACCTTCTTTCGGTTAAGGATTTTATTACCAGGTGGCCTAGGGGCGAGGGGGAAGCTCAATGATGGCCGCATGACCGCCACGCCGGGGATCACCCGCACCTTCGCCGCCCGGCGCCACGGCGTGAACTCCGCCAAAGTAAACATCCTGGATCGCCCACCGGTTGAGCGGCCACCGTTTCGCCAGCGCCGCTAGCGCGGTGTCGCTGAAATCCGGTTCGATCTGCACCTGCTGGCCGTCCCAGTGCAGGCGCGGTGCCTCGACCGCCTGCTGGAGACGCATGCCAAAATCCACGTCGTTGCTAATTACTTGCAGCAAGGCCGTACGGATCCGCTTGCTGCCGCCGCTACCCAGTGCCAGCCGGACGTGGTTGTTTTCCAGCAGTAGCGACGGTGCCATCATTGACGCAACCCGCATGCCGGGCGGGCTGACATGGAAGCCTTCAGGATGCAGGTCGTCCTCACCCATCATATTATTGAGCATGATGCCGGTATTGGGGACAAAGTAGCCGGAGCCTTCGCCATTGGAGGTGGTCATGGTGGCAGCATTCCCTTCAGCGTCACAAATGCTGACATGAGTCGTGCCGCCGGAAACTTGGCGCACTCGCTCCAGACTTTCGGTCAAGCCGGGTTGACCCAGATCAGCAGGACTTAGATAACCTTCGGTGCGGCGGCGCTCGACTTCTTCCATCACAGCCACTAGCAGCGCCAGGTGGGCAGGCGAGCCAAAGGCCAGTCCGGTCATCTCGCGTGCTTCCAGCAGGCGCAACGACAAGGCGATCAAAGAACCGCCAAATGAGGGTGATGGATTGGTCAGCAGCCGGAAACCGCGATAGTCGACCGGTAGCGGTTCACGCTCGATGACCTGATAAGCAGCCAAGTCAGCGGTGGTTAATAATCCGTCACCCTCGCGCATATCCTGGTCAATATGCTGTGCCAATTCGCCCGCATAGAATGCTTGTTCGCCACCTATGGGCAGCGTCTCCAAAAAAGTGGCCAGGTCAGGGTTACGAAAGATGCTGCCTTCGCCTAAATAGCGTCCATCCGGTTGAAACAATGTCCGCCCCGCGCCGGTCAGGGTCATGACCGGCACCAGTAAATCCAGGAAATAAGCCTGCGCACGGTTGATCATGATCCCATCGCGTGCCAAGTTGATAGCCGGTGTCAGCACGTCGGTCAATGGTAGCCGGCCCAGCCGGCGGTGAATGTGCAGATAACCTCGTAATATGCCTGGCACTGCTACCGATCCCAAACCAACGTTAAAGATTTGCTCGCTGCTGGGGAAACGAACGGTGATGGGCAGGAAATGCGGTTGCAACTCACTGGCGCGTAGGCCCTGCCCCGGTGTGTTGACAAAGAAATCGAACAGCACTGCCCGTCCTTGCGCCATGCGTGCCAGCAGGAACCCGCCGCCCCCCAGGCTGGTGAGCGCCGGTTCGGCCACTGCGCTGGCAAAACCGGCGGCTACGACGGCATCGAAAGCATTGCCGCCGGCTTGCAGAATGGTGCAAGCGGCTTCTGTCACCTGTGGGTGACCGCTGGCGACGCTGCATTTAGGAGATGAGGAAAGGGATTGGATCATGGTGGCGCCGCTTCAGCCGCGATGGGCCGGTCGTCGATGATGAGGGTTCCGGCTACGCCCGCGTGGTTCGCCGCCGGATAGGGGAGGGCGGTGGCGCTCCAATCGCTTAGGCGGTTTATACTCCAGCAGCAGCTCTTCGGTAATCGGCAATACCGGAATCTTCTGACCGATGAAATCTTCGATCTCGGGTAGCGAATACACGTATTCCTCGCAGGCAAAGCTGATGGCATCGCCGCTGGCGCCAATGCGGGCGGTGCGGCCAATGCGGTGGACGTAATCCTCCCGGTCCTGCGGTAGATCAAAATTGATGACGTGGGTCACGTCTGAAATGTGCAGGCCCCGCGCCGCTACGTCGGTCGCCACTAGAATCGGCAATTCGCCGCGCTGGAAGGCTTGTAGCAACTGAAGGCGCTTGTTCTGTGGAATATCGCCCGACAACACGCCGGCATCGTAGCCATTACCCAACAGATAGCCGGTCACCCGGTCTGCTGTCCGCTTGGTGTTGACAAAGATCATGGTGCGTTTTGGATCTTGCTGGCGCATGATTCCCAGCAACAACGGGATCTTATCGTGAGCAGACACATGGTAAAGCGCTTGGCGCACCTTCTCGGCGGTGATATGCTCGGACTCGATCCGAACCACTTGGGGATCATTCATATGCTCATAAGCCAACTCCATGACCCGGTTGCTCAAAGTAGCTGAGAACAGCATGTTCATGCGCTGGTCAGGGGATGGCATCTTGCGCAGCAGATAACGGATATCGGTGATGAAACCTAGGTCGAACATGCGGTCGGCCTCATCCAGGATCACAATTTCAATGTGATTGAGCTTATAAACCCCCTGTTTGTAATAGTCGATGAGCCGTCCGGGGGTGCCAATGAGCACGTCGACGCCCGCTTCCAGTTGGCGGCGCTGACTGTCATAACCTGTTCCGCCATAGACAGCAGCGAATTTGAGGCCTGTGTAGCGGCCCAGTAGTTCAGCATCCCGGTGAATCTGCACCGCCAGTTCTCGCGTTGGCGCGATCACGATGGCCCAGGGACCGGTGGCGTTCTCGGCGACGGGCGTTTCCATCAGGTGATGCAGGGCGGCTAACACATACGCCGCCGTCTTGCCGGTGCCAGTCTGTGCTTGGCCGGCGATATCTTGACCTTTGAGCGCCAGCGGCAGTGTGGCAGCCTGAATCGGCGTACAATAAACAAAGCCAGCGTCTTCCAGGCTTTCCAGTAATGAGTCGGTCAGGCTCAGCGAGGAAAACGGGACATGAGTGAGATGATCTTTTTGCATGATTGTGCGACTATCCCGAGTAAGCAGGGTGAGGGGGTTGGCACGAGCGCCTATCCAGGTGTAAAAAGGAATGAAAGATTTGTGCCCCGGTGGAGTATTTTGCCACAATATGTCTTGTTGAACGCCGTGCGCTGCTGATTTTCGCCGGACGCGTCCCGGTGGCGGTTCCTTCAAGTATGCCTGACAGTTGCGTACCCTACCTGTTTCCAGTCTGTTCCGCCGCCTTGTTCCTACTTTTTGAATCGGAGAGCTATCCTATGAGCGAACACATCGTGCATGTTACCGACGACACTTTTGAGGCTGAGGTTCTTAAGGCTGAGCAACCAGTCCTGGTCGATTATTGGGCGGAATGGTGTGGCCCTTGCCGAATGATTGCGCCCATCCTGGATGAAATTGCCACGGAATACGGTGATCGTGTCAAGATTTGTAAACTGAATGTGGACGAGAACCAGAACACTCCACCCAAGTATGGCATCCGTGGTATTCCCACTCTGATGCTATTCCGTGGCGGTAATGTCGAGGCGCAAAAGGTCGGTGCGCAATCTAAGTCACAATTGACTGCTTTCCTTGACAGCAATCTGCGCTGAGATGCGCGGTCCGGCGTCGGCCCCAGGCTAGACGCCGTTTCGCAACCGTGTTAGCTTTTGCCTGCTATATCGCAGCGCTTTTATTGCCTCAGCTCTCGTTCCTTGTGATACCTGGCCGTCCCCGGCCTATTTCCCGACCCCCCTCCCCGCGGACGCGCCCTCTCAGCGCCCATCTGCTTCGAGCAAGCCTCCATGAATCTGACCGAACTTAAAAAGAAATCCGCCGCCGACCTGATCGCCATCGCGCAAGAACTGAAGCTCGAAGGTACGGCGCGGTCCCGAAAACAAGATGTAATTTTTGCCATTCTCAAATCGTTGGCTAAGAACGGTGAGGATATCTACGGCGATGGGGTGCTGGAAATTCTTCAGGACGGCTTTGGGTTTCTGCGCTCCGCCGACAGCTCTTATCTGGCCGGTCCTGACGATATTTATGTTTCGCCCAGTCAGATCCGCCGCTTTAACTTGCGCACCGGTGACACGGTGAGCGGCAAGATCCGCCCGCCTAAGGAGGGTGAGCGCTATTTTGCGTTGTTGAAGGTCAGCGACATCAACTTCGAGCCGCCGGAAGCCTCCAAGAATAAAGTGCTGTTTGAGAACCTGACGCCGCTGCACGCCACCGAGCGCATGCAGTTAGAGCGTGGCAACGGCAGCACCGAGGACATTACCGCACGGGTGATCGATCTGATTGCCCCGATCGGCAAGGGCCAGCGCGGCTTGATCGTCTCACCGCCTAAGGCAGGCAAGACCATGATGTTGCAGAACATTGCCCAGAGCATCGCCGCCAACCATCCCGAGTGTTATTTGATTGTGCTGCTGATTGATGAGCGGCCGGAAGAAGTGACCGAGATGCAGCGCTCGGTGCGGGGCGAGGTGGTATCTAGCACCTTTGATGAACCGGCAACCCGCCATGTCCAAGTGGCGGAAATGGTATCGGACAAGGCCAAGCGGCTGGTAGAGCATAAGCGTGATGTGGTGATCCTGCTGGATTCGATTACCCGGCTGGCGCGGGCCTACAATACGGTGGTGCCGTCCTCTGGCAAGGTGCTGACCGGTGGCGTGGACGCGAACGCGCTGCAGAAGCCGAAGCGCTTCTTCGGCGCGGCGCGGAATATTGAGGAAGGCGGCTCACTCACTATTCTCGCCACAACCCTGATTGATACCGGCTCACGCATGGATGATGTGATCTACGAGGAATTCAAAGGTACCGGCAACATGGAGATTCATCTCGACCGGCGGATTTCCGAGAAGCGGGTATTCCCAGCCATCGATATCAATCGTTCTGGTACTCGCCGCGAGGAATTACTCACCGATCAAGACGATCTGCAGAAGATGTGGATTCTGCGCAAACTGCTGCATCCGATGGATGAGTTGCAAGCCATGGAATTTCTACTGGAGCGATTGAAGAATACTAAGACCAATAAGGATTTTTTCGAGTCGATGAAACGCTGAGTAACAGGAGCGAACCTATGAATGCGGTTGTCGAACCCCGCCGCCACCGGATCACGGTAGCGGAATATCATCAAATGGGCGAGGCTGGCATTTTTGACGAGGACGCCCGGATCGAATTGCTGGAAGGAGAATTGTTCGATATGGCGCCGATCGGCAGTAAACACGCCAATACAGTGGCCCGGCTGGTGCATTTGTTTTATGCCGCCAAGGACAGTGCTGTGGTGTGGGTGCAAAACCCCATCGCTTTGGCGGATTCAGAGCCGGAGCCGGATCTGGCCCTGCTCAAACCGGGGAACTACTGGGACCAGTTGCCGGCTGCTAACCAGGTGCTGCTGCTAGTTGAAGTCGCGGACAGCTCCGCGCGGCATGATCGGGAGAAGAAGATTCCGGTCTATGGCCGCTGCGGGATTCTCGAAACCTGGCTGGTGGATGTGAACGCCCGGCAGGTGGAAATTTATCGGGAGCCAAGTCCAACAACTGGTTATCGTGCGGTGTTGATGCGCGGGGAGCAGGATCGCGCCGTGCCGCTGGCCTTGCCGGAGCTGGAGATCGCGCTGGGGGAGATTTGGCGATAAAACATCATCTTATTGCCACCTTAAGACGAGTCGCCCCTGCCAGTTTGCCACGCTCTTGAAGACCGCGACTCCGCTGGCGCTGGCGGCGCTTTCAACCAGGGGCGCTGACCTATTTTCCATCCGCAACGAGGCGCGGGCCAACGGTGGTAAGCCGATCACGCGCACGGCGCGCGTTGTGCTAGGTATTGTCAGCCGCAATTCATCGCTGATGGGTGTATCCATGAATACGGTTGCGGACGCATCGGTGACCACGCCGTTCCCCGCTTGATCCAGCGCCAACCGCGCGGCTCTGGCTGAGCGTGGCGCACTAAGAGCCGGGGTCAACACCACCAGGAACGTATCGTCCTGACGCAAGCCGCCCGGTTGAATCTCTAGCCGCCATAAGCCGATATCGAACCAGGGCTTTACACTGGAGCCTTCGGCGAAATTAATCCCATCTAACTCCGTTTCATCGCCATCGGCTTCCACGTAATACTGATAATCCCGGCCGCCGACCAGGCGCATAACCGCATCTTCCGGCAGGATGCGCTGCACTGTCAGCCAACCTCGTCCGTTTCGCACTTCGGCGAAATCACTGGCACTTTCTAGAATGCCGTTATCGGGCTGACCTTTGAGGGTTCGTAGGTCAGTCACTTCAGGCCGCTCGACCGTATGCAGCAGCCATTTTTTGACAAAGCCGGTTTGGACGGTCCGCACCCGATCACGGATCAACAGCCGATCTTCGTTGGCCAGGTACAATAACTGACGTTGAACTCGCTTGACTTTTCCGCCCCACCCGCCTTCATCGTGATCCGGGTTATTGTAGGCAGCGGTCAAATCAGCGGCGATGTAGGTGTAGTCGCCTTCCCGATGTTCGAAGCGCTCTAGCTGACCGCCTTCCAGATACAGCCCTTTGTTACGATTCTCTAGCCAATCCTGGATGCTGCTGATGGCGCTGCCCGTCGGAATGATGATGCGTGGCCCGCCATCGGAGACGCTTTCGTTGAAAAAGCGGTTGGGATGGACTTTTTCGCCGGGACGCAGAATCAGCAGCGTGTTCTTGGCGACGCCGCGGATAGCATAGTTGAGGCGATTCTGCCCAAAGAAATCACCGTAGGGGCTGCTATTGATCGCCAGCGGCGCGCCTTTGAACAGGCTGAAATGTCCCGCGTCGTAGTGACCGTGATGGGTGAAAGTATCGCCGGCGCGGAAGCTGATGAAGGTGGCGTCCGGTGACCAGCCGGAGCGGATATAGGCGAGATTGAAGCTGTCTTGGCCGAACAGTTCGGCGCTGGGCAATAAATCGTTGAATCCCGCCAGAGCGCCGCCGCCAACCGGTGTGACCGTGGGATCGTTGAACAGATTGAATCCCCAGCGGTAATCCCGGTAATAGCTCTCGGCACCGTGCAAGCGCTCCAAGTAAAGTGAATAGCCGGCCAGCACCGGATCGCGGGTAGCTTGGGTAATTAGGTCGATGACTCGGCGGGTTTCGTCCTTCAAATCCACCCGGGAACCTTCGTCGCCCAGCCCTTCGATGCGCTGATCGGGACGGGTCGCGTAAATCGTCCAATAACCCACCCGGCGCAACGCCTTGCGGACTAGATCCGCTTGGCGGCTGTTCTCCAGGCCATTCAAATAGGCGGAACCCGCCAGGGCGATCAAGAAGGCCCGTTCTTGAATCCAGTAGTTGTAGCCTTCTGGCCAGCCTTCGGTGAGGGCCAGCGCATGAACGGTTTCCAGGAAATGTCCCTGAGCACGGGCGATGAGTTGCTGGCGTTCGGTGGAATTGCCGGGATCCAGGACGACGGCGCATAGCCAGGTGGTTGCCGCCAATGAACTGCGGCCATGCCAGAGTGAAACGGAAGTCTCGTCGAGAAACCGAAGTGCTTCCCGCAGGGCGGCCTCGATGCGTATCTCAAGTTGCACTCGATCTGCCGCCGGCAGATCAGGATAAAGACTCAGGAAATCGTAAACGAAGGCCAGCATCCAGCTATTACCGCCATAATCGTTCATGGTTGGGGCGTTGATCTGGAATGCTTTCGCAGCCTTCAACAGATGCTCGGCCTGTGTTGCTTCGCCGTAGGTCAGCCAGCAAGCGGTCGTTCCTAAGATGCCTCCAGCATTGCAGGTCGACAGGTCGGCAATGCCTCGTTGCTTGTACAGCGCGGTGCGTTCGGTCATGAGCGGCGGCGCACCTCGGCCCGACCATTGAGCCAGCTCAGGTAACAAAATCCGGGGATGAGCGGCGCGCAAGCGGCCATCCAGGGTGAAGTCCGTGAAGCGTGCTGGCGGGGCGATCCATTCCACGACCGTGGGAGATGCGATGCCGCCTTTCTGGGCGGCCTTGACCAGTAGTTGCCGGATGGTCAGTTGCGACTGGGAAAGGCCATACAGAATCGCGCCAGCCAGCGCGACATGCGCCAGCAGCCCCACGCCGATCAGATAACTCTTGAGGAATTTGCCCAGGATTCGCAGGATTCGCACCGTAGGATCACCACTGGTTGTTGGGTAGGGTTACTGCATCAGTCAAATCCAGATGTGCCCCGTTCCCTAAGGCAGAGGTCGACTGATTGGCGAATCGTTAAGGGGTTCATAATATCCGCATCGTTGGCCTTGTCGCTAGAGGCGAAGATACGATCATCATCGCGTGTTGAACGGCTTTCATGTGATCGGTGTTCTGCGTAAACTTAACGCGCCCCATTATCCTGTTTGATCCTTGATGAATTCTCTCGATGATTAAACCTTTTTTTCTAGATACGCCTGATGGCCGGTTATTCGCGGTCCATCATCGTCCAGCGGAGCAACAACCGGTTCGAGGTCATATCCTGTGCATACCACCTTTTTATGAAGAGATGAACCGTTGCCGCAGCATCATCACGCTGCAATCCCAGTCTTTCGCTCGGATTGGTATTGGCACGTTGTTGATTGATTTACATGGAACGGGCGATAGCGCGGGCGAGCACCAAGATGCGCAGTGGTCCATTTGGTTGCGCGATATCCGTATTGGCGCGGCATGGCTGGCCGACCAGCCCGGCGGATGTTTGGCGCTGTGGGGAATTCGGCTTGGGGTCATGCTGGCTGCGGAGTCTCTATGCACCGCGGCGGCGCCTGGAGCCGCATTGCTGGCTTGGCAGCCTGTGGCAGAGGGTCAATCCCATTTTACCCAGTTCCTACGCATTCGCCTTGCAGCGCAGATGGATCGTCCGCATTTGCCTAAAGACACGACGGCTTCGTTGCGCGGACAGTTGGCGGCGGGCCAGCCGGTGGAAGTTGCGGGTTATGCCATCCATCCAGAGCTGGCAATGGCCCTGGATGCTGCCCGGCTTCGTGATCGGGTACCTCCCTCGGATACCCGGGTCTTGTGGATCGAACAGGCGGGATCGAGCGCGCCCAACCTTTCGCTGGCTAGTCAAAAAGTGGTGGATGCTTGGTGCGACGCGGGATTGAGCCTGGAGACTCGATTGTTTGAAGGAATGGCCTTTTGGCAACAGCATGAAGGAATGGTTGCTCCTCATCTTATTGCCACGACGACGGAAGGAATCCGTGATATCTGGGTGAACAGGGCATGAATGAAATTGCGCTATGTTTCGAGTGCCAGGGTGACCCCTTGGTGGGTATTCTCCATCGTCCCGAGCAGGCCAAACGGCGTGGTGTGCTGATGGTGGTTGGCGGCCCGCAGTACCGGGTCGGCGGACATCGTCAATTGACGCTCTGGGCGCGTCGTCTGGCGGCGGATGGTTATCCCGTGCTGCGTTTTGATTATCGTGGGATGGGCGACAGTTATGGAGAATTTCGCGGTTTTGAGTGGATCGATGAGGATATCAACGCTGCGCTCACCTGTTTTGTTTCGGAAATCCCCGAATTGGAAGAGGTGGTTCTCTGGGGCGGATGTGATGCCGTTTCGGCCATTCTGTTCTATGCTTACCGTGATCCGCGTGTTCGCGGACTGGTGTTGCAAAATCCCTGGGCGCGCACCGAGGCGGGGGAAGCCAAGGCGGTGTTGCGACACTATTATCTCCAACGCTTCATGCAACCGAGTTTCTGGCTGAAAGTGGTTCGCTTGCGTTTTAATCCGCTGGATTCCCTGCGTTCGGCCTGGGCGCTGGTCAAACGGGCGCGTCGCGACCAGGAGGAGGCTGAAACCGCGCCTGCCGATCATAGGAATCTGGACGTTGCCCTGTCGCCGGATCTGCCGTTGCCAGACCGTCTGCTAGCAGGCTTCAGCCGTTTTCGTGGTCCAGTGTTGCTGGTCATGAGCGGGCGTGATCTGGTGGCCCGCGAGTTTGATGATTTGGTGCGCCATCATCCCGATTGGCAACGGCAATTGCCGCTTAAACCGGTGACCTGGCGTGATCTGGCTGAGGCCGACCATACCTTTTCGACGGCCGCCTGGCGCAATCAGGTGGTCGATTGGGCGCTGGACTGGTTAAATGATTGGTAGTCCAGGCTTGGCCCAAGCAAAACAGTCTCCGGAATTCCCGGGGCGATTCATTTGGCAAAAGTAATTTATGATGATGAAGCGCGTCTTGATGATCGCATACCACTTTCCGCCGTTAGCAGGAAGCAGCGGTATTCAGCGCACCTTGCGGTTTGTGCAGCATTTGCCGACCTTTGGTTGGGAACCCATCGTGCTGACGGCGCATCCTCGCGCTTATGAGCGCACGAGTGAGGACCTGCTACCGGAGGTGCCGACAAATGTAGTGGTGGAACGCGCTTTTGCGCTGGATGCGGCTCGTCATTTGAGCCTGGGTGGCCGTTATCCAGGGTTTCTGGCGAGGCCGGATCGCTGGATGTCCTGGCGCTGGGGAGCGGTAGCAGCGGGTTTGCGGTTGATTAAACGCTATCGGCCCACGGTATTATGGTCGACGTATCCGATTGCGACCGCGCATCAGATTGGGGCGATGTTGCAGCAGCGCTCAGGGCTGTCTTGGGTGGCGGATTTCCGGGATCCGATGGCCCAAGAGGGTTATCCAGAAAATCCACATGTTTGGCGGTCGTTTAAGGCGATTGAGGAAACGGTGCTGCAGAACGCCGCCTATTGTGTGTTTACCTCGCCGGGGGCGATGCGTGATTATCGTGACCGTTATCAGAATTTGCCGCCCGAGCGGTTTGCGTTGATTGAGAATGGTTATGATGAAGAGAGCTTTGCTGGTCTGGATGCCAGCGCAGCAATGCTGGGATCGCTGCATCCGGGCAAGGTTACGCTATTGCACAGTGGCATTATTTATCCCAGCGAGCGTGACCCGAAAGCATTGTTTGCGGCACTGCAAGAGTTGTTACGGTCGGGACGGTTGAACCGGGAACGGCTGACGCTGCGGTTGCGGGCGGCAGGGCATGAAGAATGGTTGCATGGCTTAGCGGCGGAGTATGGTATTGCTGATGTAATCGAATTAGCGCCACCCCTGCCATACCGGGAGGCGCTGGAGGAGATGCAGCGGGCGGATGGTTTGCTAGTGTTGCAGGCAGCGAATTGCAATGCGCAGATTCCGGCTAAACTGTACGAGTATCTACGGACGGGTCGACCAATTCTGGGTTTAACCGATCCAGCGGGGGATACGGCAGAAGTCTTGCGGCGGTCGGGGGTGGCGCATATCGCGCCACTGGATGATCCAACGGCGATTGCGGTTATGCTGGCTGATCTTTTGCAGGAACAAACCGTAGCCGCGCCTAACCGGAATAGGGCGTTTCTTCATTCGCGCCAGCAAGGCGCAGCCAACCTGGCGTGTGTGTTGAACGAAGTACGGGTTCCACGCAACGATGCGCGGCATACCGCTATGCCATCACTCAGTTTGTCATGACCACGCAGTTGGTTCGATCTTTCGATGAATTACCGGTTGGAACAGCACAGACTGCAGATCCTTCGTTTGATGTCCACTGTACCGTGGACTGGTTTCGACTGTTATCAACGACCGCATTGCAACCCGCCGCCGCCTTGCGCATTTACCGGATCGCGTCGTCGGATGATCAACCCGGCTTGTGCATACCCTGTCTGGCGATCTGTCAGCGACGCTATTTGACGGCGTTATCCAATTTCTATACGCCGTTGTTCGGTCCGGTGAACAACGCTGGAGCTACTCCTGATCATCTGGATTCCTGGGCGCGGGCGATCACGGCTGAGGGTTGGGCGGTGCTTGATCTGCGGCCGCTGGATCGTGATGCAGAGTTTTTCCATCGGACGCTGGCTACCTTGCGCAAGACAGGTTGGTGGGCTGATCATTATTTCTGTTTCGGTAACTGGTTTCTGAAAGTGAATGGGCGCGGGTTTGCCGACTATTGGGCGGATCGCTCTTCGCGAATGCGTAATACGATCCTGCGCGCACGGCGGCGTTTGGCGAAAATGCCAGGGTTTCAACTGGAAATTGCGCAAACACCGGGTCCAGCGCTGGAGATGGCAATCACCGATTATCAAACGGTGTATGCACGCAGTTGGAAAAAGCCTGAACCTTTTCCAGATTTCATTCCGGGGCTGTGCCGACGAGCAGCGGACCGGGGTTGGTTGCGACTGGGGGTGATTCGCCTTGAATCAGGACCAATAGCGGCGCAGCTCTGGTTATGCGCCGGGCAAACGGCGTCGATTGTCAAGCTGGCCCATGACGAGGCGCGGGCGAAACTGGGCGCGGGGTCGGTGTTGACGGCGGCGCTGATGGAGCAGGTGCTGGATGTGGATCGGGTGCAGGTGGTGGACTATTTAATCGGCGATGATGCCTATAAGCGCGAATGGATGTCGCACCGGCGCGAGCGGCGGGGCATTATTGCCTTTAATCCGCGAACGCTGGGCGGGATTGCCGGCGCGCTGCAGCATTTTGGCGGGAGAATATGGCGTCGGTTGAGACCGCTACCTCGCATCTAAACAACTTCTAAACCTGCCGAGCGGCCACTTGCCCACTGAACCCTCAACCCTTCATCCCTTTCACGGCGCATTGTGGACACTGGCCTTGCGCTGGTCGGATCGGCTGATTGGCTTTGTTAGTACGCTGATTCTGGCGCGGTTGCTGTTGCCGGATGATTTTGGCGTTTATGCACTGGCCAGCATCATGGTCGGGCTGGCCGATGTGTTGTTGGACCTTGGGGTGCATATTGCGCTGATCCAGGACCGCGACGCGCAACGCGAGGACTATGATACCGCCTGGACCTTACGCGTTCTGCAATCGGCGCTGGCGGCAACGCTGTTGGTGGCGCTGGCCGAACCGCTGGCCGGATTATTGGGCGAACCCCGCTTAGGTGCGTTGTTGCCGTGGCTGGCGCTGGCGTTGCTGTTGGGCAGTCTGGAAAATATCGGGGTCGTCGATTTTCAGAAACAGCAGCGTTTTGACCGGGATTTCCGGTTCTTTTTCAGTAAACGACTGGTCGGGTTCGTCCTGACTATCACCCTGGCGCTGATGTTGCGTTCGTACTGGGCTTTGGCAGCAGGGACGCTAGGGCAACGGCTGGCAGGGGTCGTGCTGAGTTATGTGTTGCATTCCTATCGGCCGCGTTTGAGCTGGCGTCGCGCCCATAAAATCTGGATATTTTCCCGCTGGATTTTGTTGCAAAATGTAGGAGTTTATTTGGAACAGCGCCTGGACAAAATTTTGGTCGGCAAACGCGAGCCGACGGCGCTGGTCGGCGCTTACGCCGTGGCCGATGAGATTGCGGCGATGCCGGGAACTGAGTTGTTGGCGCCGTTAAACCGGACTTTATTACCCGCCTTGGCGGCGCGGATGCACGAACCGGCGCAGGTTCGCGAAATGTATCTGCTGGCCTTGTCCATGCAGTGTTTGCTCGGCTTCCCCGCTTCGGTCGGATTGGCGATGGTTGCGGATCGGGTGGTGGCAATCTTGCTGGGGCCGAACTGGACAGCAGCGATTGCCTTGCTGGAATGGCTGGCGTTGGGTGGCGTAGTAGCGGCCATGACGGCTAGCGGCCGTTATCTGTTGCTGGCGGCAGGTCGTAGTCGGGCGCTGGCGGCGATCTCGTGGCTACAGATTGCTGTATTTCTGGCAGTGGCTATACTTGGTTTTGCCCATCTAACAGCGACCGGCATTGCCGCGTTACGAGTGGTGGCGGGGGCGCTGGCCGGGATCGTGATTCTGGTTTTGTTGTTCAAACGATTTCCACTGCTAAGCATCGGCGATTTAATGCGTAATATGTTGCGCCCGGCGCTGGCAACGGCAGTGATGGCGCTGGGGTTGACCGGTTTGGAGGCGTTGATCGCTGAAAGGACAGGGTTGATGATGCTAAGTACGCTGGTAGTGGGTGGCGTCATGCTCTATGTCAGCGCGGCACTGGGCTTGTGGATTATCGCCGGGCGCCCGGATGGCGCAGAGCGGATAATTTTAAGTTCTAAATTTTCTGACAGGCGATGCATTACGCGATTGATTGGAAAGGTGTGAGTTGGCTGAGGGGAAGAAATACGTTTGTGAATCCGGATGAGCAGATGAGGAAAGCGGTGTGCGCCTTGCCATTGTCTTGCTCACTGTGATCCCGACATTCCGGGTCATGGCCGTTCACTGGAGCGGTACGCGGTGCGTACCCTATATCGGCAGCGCAGATACCGATTATTCAAGCGTAGGGTACGCACCGCGTACCTTGAAATGCAGGCTAAACACGTTGCCAGACTACAGCTTGGTGTGCTGATCTTGGCCCATAAACCCAAGTGGATTTATGAAAGCAATCGCATGATTCTGTCCCTCCGCGACCGCCTAAAGCACCTTGTCGTCAAGCATCTCCTGAATTACGACGACCCCGCACTGCTCGGCCAATTGCGCCGCTGGGGGGTGCGGGAAGGCGATACCCTGATCGTGCATTCCTCGTGGAAGCCATTTAATGGTTTCACCGGTCGTCCCGTCGATCTGATCGCGGCGCTCAAGCAAGCGGTTGGTGAAACTGGGTTGCTGGTTATGCCGTCGCTGACCTATCAAAACGAAAGTTCGGCGGAGTTCCTGGCGCGGGGCGAGCCAATGAATGTCCGGCGCAGCCCGTCGAAAATGGGTTTGCTGACAGAAGTGTTTCGGCGCAACCGCGAAGTTATACGCAGTCTCAGCCCAACGCATCCCTTGCTGGCCTGGGGTAAGGATGCGGTTGAGTTTGTGGCCGGCCATGAGCAGGCGGTTGAACCCTTCGGCGCAGCATCACCTTTTGCCCGGTTGCTGGCGCGGGATAGCTGGATTCTCGGTATTGATGCGCCGTTCTCGACCGTGACGTTTACCCATTTTGTCGAGGATCGTCTGGCTGACCGACTGCCGTTCCCGTTTTACGATCCGGAAATACGCACGGGGACGGTGATTGACGCTTCGGGTCAATCGCTGCAATGTTCCGTGAGGGTCATCAGCGTCCAGGCTAACCGGTTGCGCCGGGAGGAACGCTATTTGGCGCAACTGGAGCGGCAGGCTTTGCTGCGTCGCCAGCGCATCGGTAATACTCAATTGCTGTTGCTGCGTTGCCGGGATATGGTGGAATGCGCGGAGGATATGGCAGCGCGAGGGAAGTGGTTTTTTGATCAGCCATGACCGTGCTGCTCATTTGAGAACAAGTCTGTGCAGCTTGTTTAATCGACCATCGATTATTCCAAAATGAATTGTGAGGTACTCTTGATGAGTGAAGTGAAAGCGATTGAGGCTCGCATTCGGGAGCTACCACCCCAGGATTTCGACAGCCTGCGCGAATGGTTCCATGAATTTGAAAATGAATGCTGGGACCGGCAGATAGCCGAAGATTTCAAAGCAGGTAAATTTAATAAGCTGATCGAAAAAGCAAAAACCGAATTTGCCCAAGGTAAGGCTCGCGAATTGTGAGGCATTACACATCCTCGGATTTTTGGGATGCCTACTGGAAGTTGCCTATGGAAATTCGTCAATTAGCTGATAAAAATCATGAGCTTTTGAAAGCCAATTCGAAAAAGCAAAAACCGAATTTGCCCAAGGTAAGGCTCGCGAATTGTGAGGCATTACACATCCTCGGATTTTTGGGATGCCTACTGGAAGTTGCCTATGGAAATTCGTCAATTAGCTGATAAAAATTATGAGCTTTTGAAAGCCAATCCGCGTCATCCTTCATTGCAACTTAAACATGTTGCTGAAGAACTATGGTCAGTGCGAATAGGACAACATTACCGGGCTGTCGGTATTGACGCACCGGGTGGAATTCAATGGATTTGGATTGGCAGCCATGCTGCTTACGATAACTTGCTGTAGGAAATAACAAATTGATTAACGTGCCAGACTCCCTACGCTGGCGTGCGCGGATGCTCAGCGAACGCTTGGGTATCGGCCGCACTGCGCCCCAGGACAACCACACCCATCTGGATGCCGTCATCGCCTGGCTCAAGCGGGCGCAAGACGCCACGCCTGACGCCGGGGTGTCGCAAACCTATCTGGTGAAATATCGCAAATGGGCGCCATCCTACCCCGAAACCACTGGCTATATCATTCCCACGTTTTACCGTTATGCTGACTGGGTTAGTGACGCCGACGCTCGCGAGCGCGCCCGACGCATGGCCGACTGGGAGTGTGAAATTCAACATTCCAGCGGCGGCGTGCTAGCCGGCGCACTGGGCGATTCGGGTCAGCCAACCATTTTTAACACCGGGCAAGTCTTGTTCGGTTGGGTGCGGGCCTTTGAAGAGGAAGGCGATGAGCGTTACCGCGAAGCGGCGGCGCGGGCGGCGGACTGGTTATGTAGCGTACAGGATGCGGATGGCTGCTGGCGTCAGTTCGGTTCGCCGATGACCGGCAAGCAGATCAATACCTATAATACCCGCAGCGCCTGGGGATTGGCGCGGGTGCATCAGATCACCGGGGAACAGCGTTATCTGGAGGCCGCCGTTAAGAATTGCGCCTGGGCATTGACCCAGCGACAGCCCAATGGCTGGCTGGAGAACAATTGCCTGCAAGATAACGCGCAACCGTTTGTGCATACCCTGGCTTACGCCATGCGCGGCTTGCTGGAGGTGGGTGCTTACGCGCAGCGCGAGGATTTGCTGGCGGCGGCGCGAGTCATCGGCGATGCGCTGCTGGTGGCCCTGCCGGAAAATGGCAAACTGCCCGGACGCTTTGACGCCAACTGGCGCCCGACGGTGTCTTGGTCCTGCCTGACCGGCGATGCTCAGATCGGGATTAACTGGGGGCGGTTGTATCAGTTGACCGGTGAGGAAAAATACCGGGTCGCCGCTGGTCGGGTGGTGAACTTCGTGAAGACGACGCAAAAGTTAACCGGCGATCTGAACGAGATGGGCGGCGTCAAAGGTTCGCAGCCGATTGACGGCGGTTATCATCCCTGGCAATGCCCGAACTGGGCCGCCAAGTTTTTCGCCGATGCCCTGATGCTGGACAGCGCGAATCACGGTCAGGGGCGTTATGTGATTGCGAAGTCGTGATTTGTAACGTCTCTGTAAGGCGTTAACCGCTATGGTTTCCGGCAGCCACCCGATCAAGAATGCCGGCCAGTGTTTCGACCAGCTTGCGCCGCTCAAACTGGCTGACGAACGCAGCGTCGGGCGCGTAGGGAACAGCCGACGCACTCAGAATGAGGTCAAGGACCGTCTTGATCGCGGTGACATCGCCGGGGGGAACCACCCAGCCCAATCGGCCCTGACGAATAATGTCGGGGGTAGCGCCTTCGGCGGCGATGCACAGGATGGGTCGGCCCGCCGCCAAATATTCAAACAGCTTGCCGGGGATGACGCCGGAGGTGGTTTCTCCACGGTCCACAATGAGTAGCAGGACATCCGCGCCTTTTTGCAGGGCTTTGGATCGCTGATAGGGGACATCCGGGAAGAAACGCACGATATCGGTGAGTTCTTGCTCGCTGGTCAGTACTTCCATTTGCGCGGCGATTTCCGGCGCTACACCGCCATAGTACTCGATGCGCAGACGTTGCCGGTATTCTGGCCGCTCGCGCAACAGCGCGCCCGCCGCTTCCAACAGTTCATAGCCGCGCCGGTTCTTGAACAGACGACCGGCGTAAACGATGCGCACTTGGCCGGGATCGCCGGTTTCCGGGGTGATGTCCGCGAATTCTTCAAGATCATAGCCATTGGTCAGCGTGATAAAAGCCTCGGCGGGCAGGTGGGGCAGTCGCTGGCGCATGACCTGGGTTTTCGGCTCGGATACGGTTAGCACGGCGCTGGCGGTGGCGAGAACCCGGCGTTCCATGCCCAGTTCCAGCCGACGACGCCAGCCCGGCACCCATTCGCGCAAGACATCGCCGGTCCATAAATCCCGGTAATCGGCGATCCAGGGTAACCCGGCGCGTTGGGCGAGTCGGGCGCCGATGATCAGGTCGGTAAAATACGGTGCCGTGGCGAGGATCACGGTGGGCTGAAAATCTTTGACCGCTTGCAAGCCGCGCCGGACCGCCGGACCTGTCCAGAGCACTAGGTCATCGGGAATCAGCAGATAGCGTCGGGTGAGGCGATCCATCAGGCCCATGATTCGACCGGGCCATGAGATTCCGCCAGAAGGGGAAGGGGCGGCGGTTGAGGGATGGCTTGGCGCGGCAGTGGCTGGCGGCGGTGTAGCGTCACGGCGTTTCAGTCCAGCTTTGATGGCGGCAACGATCCGCTCTTTGGGACGCGGCAGCGCTGCGCGATAGACGGGAACGCCTTGGGGAATTTCCTGCAGGGTCGCGGCATCGACCGGTTGCATGTCGCCTTCGTTCAGGGTCAGAACTGCCGCATCCCAGCCGAAGCTTTTCAGGTGTTGGCAGAATTTGAGCGGACGCAACCGCCCGATGCCTTTAACCGGGGGAAATTCGGCGGCGACGATCAGCACTCGCCGACGTGCGGATTGCGCAGACATGGTTGTTATCCCAAGTAATAATCAGGATGGCTGAGGGTCAGATCGTGGGTCAGTAATTCGTCAAACACGGCTTGAATCAGGCCAGCATGGCGTTGGATGGCGTATTTTTGGAACACCTCTCGTCGTCCCGCCTTGCCGATCCGCAGACGCCATTCCGGGTTGTCGAGCAGAGTACATAGCGTCTGGCTGAGTTGTTCGACGTCGCCGGGCGGCGTGAGTAATCCGGTTTCGCCGTGGCGGATGATCTCGGGAGGGGCGCCGATGGCGGTGGCAACAATCGGGGTGCCCATGGCCATGGCTTCGATAACGACGCGGCCAAATGGTTCGGGGGAGACAGAGGCATGGACGACGGCGTCCGCAGCCTGCAAATACAGAGGGATGTCGTTGCGATACCCGGTGAAATGTACGGCGTTGTCCAACAGCGGGGTATCGGCCAGGCGTTGTAGTTGGCGTAGATAGTCCTCGCGTCCCGGCGGCGTTTCGCCGATGATCAGAAAGTGCGTGCGTGGATGGCGCGCTAGAATTGCCGGAGCGGCGCGTAATAATACGTCTTGCGCCTTCCACTCCATAATCATGCCGACCATGACAATCAGGGGTTGATCGGGCGTTAGTCCCAAGCTGGCGCGCACTGCGGCGACGTGCGGCGCGGGTTGCGGTTGATAGGCGCGCAGGTCGAGACCTTCGGGTACCATGGTGATGCGTTCCAGGGGTACGCCCATGTCCAGCAGGGCCTCGCGCACTGGGCCGGAAATGGCCAGGAATCGCTCGGTCCAGCGAGTTAACCAGGTTGCCAACCGGGAATGGGGGGCTGGAATATCGCGTTCGTGAATGACGACGGGCAGTTTGAGCCAGCGACCGGCGATCACGCCTGCCATGTTGGCGATGAAATCATTGTTTAGATAAATGAGTTGCGCGTTTTCCGCTTTGGCGACACGCGCCAGGCGTGAGGCGTAGTGCAGCACGTCGATGTTGAGGACGCGGCGTACCGTGGTGAGCGGGGCATAACGGGTGAGTCTGTTTTTGGGGAGGTGAATGGTGCGGGCAATATCGGCGAAGCTGGCGAATTTGGGATCAGCCAGGGAGTGAACGAGGACGGATTGGTAGCTGCGCCGGTCGAGGTGTTCGAGAAAAGTTCGCAGGCTGATGACGGCACCGCCGAAACCGACGCCGTTTTCGACATAGAGAATGGTGGCCGGACCATGTTGACGCTGGATAAGGGGTAGGGGCGCGTTCATTGGCAATTTCATAATGAAATATCACTATAGCGTGGTTAGGGTGGTCGGCAGTCTTTGCGCTGACCCGTCAACCAGCATGCTTGACGATGATGGAAATTAGCCTATCCTTGACCCTGTTCATCTTATTGATCGCCATCTCCCGAATAATGATCGCCCCAGGTTTTAAGCGCAGACCACCATGTTGCTTTTTCAATCCGCTATCGTGCTAATGACAGTGAATAAGCATAGCACAAACTACAGTTGTGTTAACTCTCTCACTCCTCCGGTTTGTAACTTCTAGTGGCATAAGCATATACGATGCTGCACATAATCATCATGCCGTTTGACGCTGTTCTGCTCTCGTCGCTTCAGCCACGATCGGGCATTTCTAAACGGTCAGTAGTGCAAGCTTGTGTCTAGTATCCGTAAGATATTGGCAATATCTTTCGCGCAAAGATATACAGTGTTAATTATCCAGGTTATTTCAACCTTAATCATTGCACGCCTGCTGACGCCAAGAGAGATAGGCATTTTCTCCATCGGGGCTGCTGCAGTTGCAGTCGCGCATACCGTTCGGGATTTTGGCGTTACCACTTATATTATCCAAGAACCGGAATTGACTGTGGCGCGCGTTCGCACTGCGTTCACGATCACTTTAGTAGTGGCATGGTTTTTATCCGGCCTGATTTTAGTAGCAGCGCCTTTTGTTGCCGATTTTTATGCCGAGCCTGGTGTGGCTATGGTGCTGCGAGTAATTGCTTTTAATTTCTTCATTATTCCACTGGGTTCGGTTTCTCTTGCCATGCTGCGCCGTGATCTCAAGTTTTCCCATCTTTATTGGATCACCACAGTTAGCGCTGTTGTTCATGCAGGAGTTGGCGTTTCCTTGGCGGCCCTTGGATTCGGTTTCATGAGCCTCGCTTGGGCGGGCTTCGCAAATATTGTGACAACGATTATCGGTGCATCATTAGCGATGCCCCAACATTATTTTTCTTTGCCAACTTTTTCTGAGCGGGCGCGAGTTCTCAAGTTTGGGAGTCGCTTTAGCATCGCATCGATTGTTGCTGAAATAGGTTATGCTGCTCCTGATTTGATCGTCGGGCGAATGATTGGTGTTACTGGTGTTGGTTATTTCAGTCGGGCATGGGGTTTTGTGATGTTGTTCGAGAGAACTGTCATCGACGCAATCCGTCCTACGATTCTTCCTTATTTTGCTAACGAACGGCGCGCTGGACAGGACCTAAAAGTAGTTTATTTACGTGCTTTCAAGTATTTGCTAGGCATTGTCTGGCCATTTTTAGGTTTAATGGCCCTGTTAGCTGCGCCTTTAATTCGTCTGCTCTATGGAAGTCAGTGGGATGCTGCAGTGCCATTAGCACAAGTTTTGTGTTTGGTCATTGCTGTCAGCATTACGAACCAGCTTACTATTTCGACACTCGTGGTGTTGGAGTCTGTACATGCAGTGATGATAGTTCAGATTGTTTTTCAATCGTTGAAAATATTATGTTTGATTATCGGTGCGACAATGGGGCTTCTTGAAGTGGCTATTGGCTTGAGTCTGGCTGAACTGGCGGGTTTTATTCTATTTCTCGTTCTAGCCTACCGTAAAATCGGGGTTCCGATCACATCGCTGCTCTGGTCGATGTTGCATGCTCTCGGTTTAGCCTTATTCACTATCACACCAGTGGTAATCTTCATATATATTTTAAATGACATTCTAATAAACATCTTTCTACTTTCTATTCTCTCTCTAACAATTGGCGCTTTTGCATGGTTAGCTGGCATTTATTTACTAACACATCCTCTTCGAGAGGAAATTAATCGTCTTCTTCAAAGTTTTTTATTAACTGCCAAGACTTACTCTAAATTATGAAAAAGACTCTTCGACTGTTCTTTTGGAGCCGAACGCCAAATAGGATCACTATACTATAAAAATTACACTACGAAAATAGAGCAAAATGTGTCGGTTAGTTACTTATAGATCAAATTATATCTCCATATTAAACCCTCTCGAATCCGACCTATAATTTTAAGACTTTGTCTTTTAAATGTAGAATAACGCCAATACAAATAGTCCGGTATTATTTTCCCTTCAATCAAATCTATCCAGCGATGAACTGTTCTTTCCGCTGTAAATTCTTTTACTTTTTGACGACCGTTATCGACTAATTGATGACGTAAATACAAGTCTTTTTTTAAATTTGATAAGTGTTCTAAAACTTCTCTTGGTGAAGTAGCTTCTAAGTAATCTTGAGATGGCATACCCTCGCTGCGGTAAGCAGATTCATAACCCATAATTGCCGGAATGCCTGCAAGCCATGCATTGTAAAGCTTCAATGCTGGTTTGTTGATAAATTCATTATTTCTCCCAAAATTTCGTATACCTACTATGGCATCTATGTTCGAAAAATCATTCCAATGTTGAGGGTTAGGTATATAGAAAGATAGTCCTTGATTAGTGATAGCACTCAAAAAACTAGATTCTTTGAAGTTACTTGTTAGATTTTCAGGGTAACCAAAGTATCCTATAGTGCTAAAGCGATTTCCTCTTTGTATATTTCTGGGAACCAGTGCTACTTGAGGCCATGGCGGAATATAGGCATAATTATTGTAAAATCTTATTTTTTGTACAGGATTATGTAGAATATGAAAATTTGCATAGGGTAAAGGACTCATTCTATCGACTAGCATACAAACAATATAATTTCTTTTATCGAACTTCATTGAAGTTGCCAAAAAATCCCTGTGGGAAATTACAATCCCATCTTGGGGAAATTCCCGGCATATTTCACAACGAAACCCGAACTTTTTAAGAGATAGATAAGTCTGCAATACCCAATGATACCTTCCCCACCAATCCGATAAACCTTTGGTATTGCTAATCCATACCCAGAAATCATCAATGGTGTCTGGGAAAACAATATTATCTTTCTCCGGTAAAAAGAAATATATTGGAACTTGTACTTCAACCTGAAGAACTTTAGGTTTCATTTTTTATATGCTCAAAGTATGGTCACTTTTAAAAATTAAAATACAACTTCAGATAACGCATTAGTCCAACGATTGATGGGGAAGCTCGAAGCGCTTGCATCCCATATTTTAACGCTTGCTGCCGTTCACCCGCATTACGCAGGTGTATTGAAGCTCCAAGTAATTCACTGTTCAGTTCCCTATAAAGAGCAGGAACCTCATCTCGTCTTCTTAACCCTATCGCCTTCTCCAATGCGTAAGCTTGCCAATATGAAGCTTCTGCCCGTATTTTCGCATATGTGATCGGATCATCCTTCCGATGAACACGATATGTTAAGCTATTTAGAAGTACTTTAGCCCAAGCGTGAACTTGCTTATCCAAAATCACATCGCCAATTTTTGCCATTTGCCACACAATCAAAATATCTCCTCTCAACTTCATACTGCTATCAAAACGAACCTTCTGGGCACAGTTACTTTTAAGCAAACTTGCTGACATAGACGTGACAAAGAAAGGTCGTTCAATTTCACCACTAGGTCGTCTAAAAACATCCATTTCATCTTCCACAGGAACGAAATCTAATAACATTCTAGGTGCTGGCACCATAGGTTCCAACTGACCATCGCGGGCAATAAAACCACCAATGAAAACAGCATTCGGAAACCGCTTAGCTAAAGCCAATGTACGCTCAATATGCTTCACATCCCAAGTATCGTCATCATCCATAAATGCAATATAATCACCCGTAGCAGCATCTAATCCTCTATTTCTTGATGGATATAATCCTGCATGCTCAAAATACTTATACTCCATGGGTATAGGCGCTTTGGCTGATATCTCCTGTACTAACTCATAAGTTCCATCATTGCTACCGTCGTCAATAATTATGAGATTCAATACCGGTACTGTCTGGGCAAATACGGAATAAATGGCTTCATGTAAATGATCTTTTCGATTAAAAGTATTGATGATAGCGGTAACATTAAAATTAAACATGAAAAACTACCTCTAAAATCTGGTCGCTCATGTCGGTAATTGGATGAAGGGAGGCGATATCAAGCCTTGCAGGAACC
>ERZ761602.1966-NODE-1966-length-34603-cov-18.236396_pt1 | contig 34603 bp, 48 predicted proteins | sample MGYA00512165_ERZ761602 | MGnify/ENA primary metagenome ERZ761602 (study PRJEB28899, sample SAMN02445085) | bioreactor sludge metagenome | biome: EBPR sludge; isolation source: Thorneside wastewater treatment plant | place: Australia: Brisbane, Thorneside...
CTACGGCTCCACCCAAGCGGCCAGCGGCTACGGCTCCACCCAAGCGGCCAGCGGCGAATGCTCCACCCAAGCGGCCAGCGGCGAATGCTCGGTTTCCATGATCGCCGGGCAAGGCGGCTCCGTGAAGTCCGGCCCAAATGGTGCCTTCGCATTGACGTGGAACGATGGCAAGCGGCCTCGCATTACCGTGGGTTACGTGGGAGAAAACAATATCAAGCCTGACACGTGGTATCACGTGGACCGCTCCGGCAATCTTGCGGAGGGCCAAGCGTGATGAAATCCACCACAAGGGAGCGCCTCTGCGGAGGCGCTATCCTGCTGGGCTTTCTCGCCCTTTGGATCGCTTCCGAATGGCTTCCCGTCGTCCTGTTCCCCTGAAATGGTCCGCCTTCTCATCTGGCTTCTTGTTGAGCGCCACCATGAAAAACGCGAGCGGCGTATCGCCGAAATGATCCGGGAGCAAAGGCGCTTCCTCCGAAATTCCACCACACCAAAACATCATGGCTGAAAAACAATCTGAACCGCCCGCGGCCAATCCGCTTTCCGTCGATACCATTGGAGAAATTCACGAAAAGGATTCGCTCTTCATGCGCGTAGACATGGGCAGTGCCACCGCCACTATGGAATCCGGCGAAGTCTTCAACCTTGAGCTCTCCACTGGCCTGAACGGTTCCCCGTTGATCCGGTGCGCCGAGACCGGCAAATGGTTCTCCATCACGTGGCGGGAAATTCTCGACCTCGCCTATCATCGCGGAATTCACACCTACTGATTATGGCCCTCCTCGCCGAGCTCACCTTGGATGACGCCCCCCGCGCCCGGAGCGCCTTCGCCGATCCCGACTACCACTTTCCAAGCGTGCCTTGGTTCGGCACATGGAAGGGCCGCACGTGGAGCGAGATGCCTGGACAGGATGACTTGACGCAAAAAATGAACTTCGCCCTTTTCCGTCGCGGACTGTTCAAGATCGAGGAACCCCGCGTTGCCGCGCTTCGGAGCTTCCGAAAGCATTTCGACAAGAAGGCTTGATTGCCCATGCGAGGAATCAACAATGAAAACACCTTCATTGTGGTGGACTCGCGCGGAGAAGCGGTGGCCGAAGTTTCAGACGGGTTCGCCAAGAATCACCCGTTGAAACCGCCGTTCACCTACAAGAGGCCCGGCGAATATCTGGCCGCATTGAATGGGCGAATTCTCAAGGGCGGTTTCGAGCCTCGCTGAAACGGCGAATCGCTTGGGTGAGGCTTTCCTTCAAGCGGGCCGGATTTTTACTCAAAGCTTACGGCCCTTGATCGACGCGATTTCTACCATGCCAATTTCCCCTTCATTTCCGCCGCCTGCTTTAGCTGAGCTCACTGAGGAGCAGTTATCCTTGCTGGCCAATCGGGCAATGCAGTCTTCGCCGTTTTCAGTCTTCTCCCGGATTGATGTGCCGCAAGCCTATTTCGATGTGCCCACGCTCTCTTTTCGTCCCGCGACACCAATTCGCCAAAGCTTCCAGCCCCTTCGATCAGTCAGACCGGGAGAGACAATGGAGGTGGATGGCAACAGCTTTCGGATTACCGAAATCAGGAGGACGGCGGAACGCGGGCACTTGACGGGAGAACTGCGGATTTCGCTGGACTGCTTCAACCGTGCCATGCAACGCATTCAAGTGGAGTGCGCAATTTATGAATTAGCACGGACGGAGGATGCCCTTGCATTGGAGGTCAGCGAGTGCGTAGCCCGCTCCATCAGGGAAAGGAACGAGGAAGGATCATTGGAAACCACCGCCTTGGCGATCATTCCTCCGAGGCCCCGGCTTGGTCACTGCCCCATTTGCGGCGAGGGATTTCGCCTCGATCCCTCCGGTCGGTGCATGGAGGAGGATTGCGACTTTTCCGAGGCGTGATCAAGCTCGCCTCTCCATGGCGCGGATCAACTCGCGATTGCGCTTGTCGGCAAGATGGGCGTTCACCACGAGGCAAGCGTGAATCGCTCCGGGAATCCAGAGCAGGCACGTGAGGAGCAGATTCAGGAGGAACTGCACGGGCTTGCCGCACAACAGCACGGCGAGCGGCGGAAGGATGATGGCGATGAGGTAGCGCATGGAGGGAGATTTTAGTGATGCCGGGGAGGCGATCAAGAAAATTCCTCAGCCTCCATTTTATCCTTGCTTGTGCGTATTGAATGCGCATAATATGAGGGCGCTCAAAACGAGCACTTCAAAACACACTATCCACCCAAGAAAAGCACATGGCCAAAATCATCTCCCGTAACTACCGCGACCGTTCCAGCGAATTCAAGTGGCTCGTTCGCGACGAGTCCGAAGAGCCCTCCCAAGCCCGCGCCTTCAAATCCGTGCAGGCCAAAGGAGTTCGCTTTCAAGCATCCGGTAAATTTGAGCAGGGCTTTGGTTGCAACATGGTGGCCATTGCCGATGAGGTGAACGCTCACGATCCCGAGCCCATCAAGGAGCGCATTCATTTCACGGGCGCGCGCTTTTCGCGGGACATCACGGGCGCAACGGTGGAGCGCGCGAGTGCGCTCGATCTTCACCCGGATGGCTCCATGTTCGCCGTGATCGCCTGATCCGGCGCATCCACAACCAAGCCCAAGGAGGGCGGCGGGTTGATCCTCGCCGCCCTTTTTATTTATGCGCAAGGAATCTCTTTCCCCCCGCCTTGCCCATGGGTGTTCTTCCGTCAGGCAAACCCGGATTCCATGAGAGGAATTTTCCGCAAGGTTACACGGATTTTTTTGAGTCGGGCTTTCAGAAAAACCCCGCAAGCGGTCAGGCCAGCAAATCTCCGAACCCCGCATCATCCGCATCGTAGGCCTCGCAGAATCGCGCGATGCGTTCCAAAATTCCGGCGTTGATTTGATCGCCGGTGAGGCGGATCACGCGCCACCCCAACAAGGTGGCCTCCAAGTATTTTTCGCAGTCCTTGATAAATCCACTCGCCCGGTTGTGACGCCCGTAGGAGTGGATGCCGCCTTCGCACTCGATCAACGTGCGACTCCCCACATGGGCGAAGTCGGCCCGCCACCGGCGCTTGGGATGGAATTGGAATTCCTCTTCCAGTTTCGGGCCTTTCACCGCCTTCCACGCGAGAGAGAATCGCCTTTCCAAGACGGATGGCACATGAGGCGTGGCGGCGCTTGACGCGGACGGATGGGAAACCTTTTTCGGCATGTCCAAGGACTCCCTGCCAACCATCCCCGAAGCCCTCGCCGAACGCCTCCTGAAAGCGGACGCGGCCAACCTTGTCAAAAAGGTGCAGAGCGGCAAACCGCTCACGAGAGCGGAGCGCACCCACTTGCTCGCGATGGCCGCCGGTTCAGAGGAGAGCGTGCAGGCATCGAAAACCACGGCAAAGAACTTCGTGGAGCTGGCGGAAGCCCTTGGAGTGGCGCGAAAGACAATCTATCAGTGGAATCGCAGGAAAGGCGCTCCAAGTGCGGCCCCCAATGGAGAGCACGACGTGACCGCGTGGCGCTTGTTCTGCCGACAACGCGGCCTTGGGCCGGAAAGCGCCCGTCACGACGGGAATGGTTCCGATTCCGCCGAGGGTGAAGACATGGAGCGCCTGAAGGCGCGGAAGCTTGTGGTGGAAATCGCAGAGCGCGAGCACCGCCTCGCGACGCGCCGGGGCGAATACGTGGAAACGGCACTCGTGGCGGAACGATGGTCCTTCCACGTGGCGCAAGCCCTTCAACTCTTGCGCACGAAGTTGGAGAACGAACTCCCCCCGATCATCGCCGCCATGGACGATGCCGCCACCATCCGCGTGGAGATGGGTCGCGTGATCGACGAGGTGGCCAAGGCACTGCACGAGGGCGGAGGGAATGACGGAGCTTGAGCAGTTGGCGGGCGTCTGGCGCGATGCTTGGAGGCCACCAGATCGGCGCACGCCGTGGGAATGGGCGGAAGAGCACGTGGTTTCCATCCCTTATTCGCCACTTCCGGGCCGCTTCCGAAGCGTCAACGCCCCTTGGATGCGGGAGCCACTGGAAGTGATGGTAGATCCGCGAGTGCGGATGGCTCAAATCATGGCGGCCATCCAAGCGTCCAAGACGCTCGTGATGGAGATCGGTTCCGCCTTCATCATCCAAAACATGCCCGGCCCCATGTTGTGGCTGGATCAGACAGACGATGACGCGAAGGACCAATCCGGGAACAGGCTGCAACCGCTCTATGCTCAAATTCCGCCCGTGCGGGAGCTTCTCCACCGCAACCGGCACAAGGTGAAGTTGGATGCCGTCTCTTACATCAACGGCATGACCCAGTGGGTGAAGGGAGCCCACAACAAGACCAATCTTCAACGGCGCTCGATTCGCTGGCTGTTCGGCGATGAAACTTGGCGATGGCCCACCGGCCACATGGAGGAGGCCATCGCGCGCACCACGGCCTTCGGCTGGCTGGGCAAGGCGTTCTTCGGTTCGCAGGCCGGAGAGGAGGGCGACGACACCGACCGCAATTTCAAATCGGGCGACCAACGGGAATGGCATTTTCGGTGCCAGCGTTGCGGCACGCTTCAACCCTACTTGTGGGAGCGCGTGGAGTGGGAAAAGAACGCCCGTCTCCCGAATGGCGAGCGGGATTTCCGCCGGATCAAGGAAACGACCCGCTACACGTGCGGGGAATGCGGGAAACCCTACGAAGACACGGACCGGAATCGCCGCATCCTTTCCGCCGAAGGATGCTTCATCCCCATGAATCCCGGCGCTCCACCGGACATCGTGAGCTTCCATTGGAACGGCCTCGCCTCCACCTCATGGGGCACGCTGGCGGTTCTTTACCTCACGGCTAAGGACGCGGCCAAGAAGGGCGATTACGAATTGCTCAAAATCTTCTATCAGAAGCGCTTGGCGATTCCGTGGAGGGAGAATTTGGAGGATTTCCGCATGGAGATCGAGGCCAGCCCCTACGCCTTCGCGTCTGTGTGGGAGCGCGAAGGGCGCATTTCGCGCAGGGGGGAGATTCTTCCGGCGGCCTCGCCAGACAAGAAGGAGACGGACCGGCGCGGAGAAGTGCCGCTTCGTTTCATGACCGTGGACGTGCAGCAATCCCACTTTTGGGTGGCCGTGCGAAGCTGGACCGAAACCGGAGACTCTCGCCTTGTGGCCTTCTTGGGCGGAACCGAAGGGGAAGACTCCGTGGTGACGTGGGATGACGTGCAGGCGATCCAAGAGCGCTTCGGCATCGCCGCCCGTCTCGTCTTCGTGGATGCTGGTTACGATTCCTCCAACGTCTACAATCAATGCGCGGATCATGGATGGACGGCGCTTATGGGGCAGGATCGGGCAATCTACCTTCACGTTCAGAAGGACGCGAAAACCGGAAAGACCACGAAGCGGGAACGCTATTATTCCCCTGTTCGGCGCGTGGACCGTGGAAACGGAAAGGCCGCTCGCCTGCACTATTATTCCAACCTCGCGGCCAAGGACATTCTTGACCGCTTGCGCAAAAACCAAGACCCGGAAAAAGGCATCACGTGGGAAATCTACGCCGAGGCAAGCGACGAGTATTTGCGGCAAATGGACTCCGAACGCCGCATCAAGAAGAACGCAAAGTGGATTTGGGAGCAAATCGGAAAGCGGCCAAACCACGCTTGGGATTTGGAAACCATGCAAATCGTGGCCGCCTGCATGTTGAAAATCGTCGGTCGCGAAAGCGTGGCCCAAGTGGTGCCGGAAGAGGACACCGAAAGCGAGGGCGCGCGCGCGGGAGGGGGCGATGGCTCCGGTTGACGCTTCCGGTTGGAAGCCATGGCAGGTGCGCCAGATTACACAATTGGATTTTCACTCGCGGAAGTGGAGGAGATTTTCGCCGCGCACAAGGCGGAGTTGAAATCCACGATGGCGCGTTTTTCGGATTCCGGTTCTAGCGTGGATCGAATCCGAATCGACGAAATTCACGCGGTGATCGCGGCTTGCCAGCGGGCTTTGCAAAAGCTGGACCCTGCAAACTACGGCTCGCCCGGTAGCTCCAACAAGACCGCGGTGAGCGGCATTTCCGGTTACCTCCCCAAATGACCGCATGACGCAAGAAGAACGCCATGCTCGCATCGCGCGAGCAATCGACCGCGAACGGGGCCGCGCCGGAACGCCCGCCGTGGATCGCGGCGCGGGCGCGATGAACTCCCCCTACGAGGCCGCCAATTTCTCGCCGCGGCGCGGGCGCGTGCCCGGCGGCAGTCCCGCGGACCACAAGGTGGACCTGCCGGAATGGACCCGCTCCGAGCTCGTCAAGAACTCCCGCTACGCCCGGAAGAACTCCGGCCTGTATCGCGAGCAGGTGGACTTGATGCACCTCTACGCGGTGGGGCCGCACGGCATCAAGGCGCAGAGCCAAGCCGAGAACCGCGATGCCGCCAAGGCCATGGAGCTCGCCTTCCGCGATTGGGGGCGCATCGCCGACATCACCGGGCGCTTCACGTGGGCTCAGGTGCAACGGCTCGTCTCCGCGTGCCTCGACACGGACGGGGAAGTTTACGTGCTGAAGACCTTCCACCCGGTGACGAAGGCACCGCGCCTCCAACTCATCGAATCCCACCGCGTGGGAGACTTCGGCAAGGGCGACACATGGGACGGCCATAAGCTCAACTCCTACGGCCAGACCGTGGCGGTGCGCGTTCGGCAGGATAGCGGCGTGATCCGCGACATCCCCTCCAATCAGATTCTCCACATCTTCGACCCGGACGCGCCCTCGTGCGTGCGCAACCCGCCCCCGCAGTCCCACGCCCTCCACCATCTCCAAGACGAATCCGAGATGCTCGCCTTGGAGAAACACGGAGTGAAGGACAACTCGGACATCGCGCGCGTTCTCAAGCTGGGGCGCGGCGAACTGGACGACGACGGCGATTTCTCCGCCACCGGATCGGTGCCCGCGGGCACGGCGAGCGACCCGAAGGCCCTTCAACGCATCGTGGGCGGAAAGCTCGTCACCATCGGCCCGGACGAAACCTTGGAATCCTTCGAGTCCCGGAGGCCCTCCCCCACCTTCACCGGCTTCCTTGAACACATCCGCCGCGAAGCCGTCTTGGGCGGGCTTCCCTACTCCATCACCGTGGACCCGTCCGGGATCAACTCGGGTGCCGTGCGCGTGGACGTGAGCAAGGCGCAACGCCGTTTCGAGGCGCGCCAAGGCTTGCTCGTGGAGAAGCTCATCGCCCCCGTGTGGTTCTTTGTGATCGGAGCGAAGATCGACCGCAAGGAGCTCCGCGCCTCGCCGAACTGGTGGCGCATCACCGGCGGCACGCCGCGCCAATTCACCGTGGACGCGGGCCGCAACGAGGAGAGCAACCGCCGTGACGTGGCGCAGGGCTTGAAGACGCCCGGCGACTCCTACACCGAGGCCGGTGACGATTTCTTGGAGGCGATGGAGCGCAAGGCTCAGGAGATCGCCGGACTCCGCGAGATCGCCGCCCGCTACGGAATCCCGGAGGAAGTGCTTTGCCCCCTGATCGCCGGTGGAGGGCCGAAAGAGGCCGGTGCCGCTGGCACGCCGCCGAGTGCAAAGGCCCGTTGATTTCCATGGACCGCCAATCTTCTCCGCTCCCCGATTCCGCCGCCGCCCGCAAGGGCATCCCCATTGCCACCGGCTTCATTGACTACTTCCCGGATGCAATCGCAGCGGTGGCGGAACTCTCGCGCATCGGCAACGATCAACACAATCCCGGCTCTCCATTGCATTGGGACCGGAGCAAGAGCGGCGACGAGTCAGACGCACTCATGCGCCACTTCCTGCAACGCGGCAGCGTGGACAAGGATGGGGTGAGGCATTCCGCAAAGGTGGCGTGGCGTGCGATGGCCATGCTTCAAAAAGAGATTGAAGCATCTCGGTAATTTTGGCCGCGCGGCCAAAATTGGGCGCGATTGACACCGTGCGCCATGAAAAATGAAGGACGCGCATCCCCGCCTTTCCCTCCCGTGGGCCATCGAGCCCAAGGCGCTTGAGCGCATCGCCGCGCTTGAGCCCGCCAAGTGCAAGAACCATCCCGATCTTGCGGACATTTCCGAGGAAGATTTCGAGGAGCGCCTCGAAATGGACGAAGTGAACGGCGTGGCCGTGCTTCGCATCGAGGGGCCGCTCGTGGTTCGCCCCGAATTGTGGGAGCGCTACTTCTACGGTGCTGCCGATTTGGAGCGCATCGAAAATCTCATTCGGGCCGCCGCCGACAATCCGCAGGTTCAAGCACTGGTTCTGTCCATCAATTCCCCAGGTGGAACCGTGACCGGCACGCCTGAGGTTGGCGTTGCGGTGGCGGCGTGCGCCGAGAAGAAGCCTGTTTTCGCCTACACCAATGCCTTGATGGCTTCCGCCGCCTATTGGATTGGCTCGCAGGTGGGCGCGGATCGCCTGTTCAGCACTCCGAGCGCTCGCGTTGGCAGTGTGGGCGTGCTTCGCCCGCACGTGGACCTTTCGGAGATGTATCAAAAGGCGGGAATTCGCGTGGAAGTGTTCACGTCGGGGAAATTCAAGGGTGCGGGAGCCTACGGAACGGCGCTCACCGAGGAGCAACGCAAGCAGATTCAGGACGAAGTGGAGACCTTGGGGGCGCAATTCCGTGCCATCGTCACCGCCGCCCGCCCCGACGTGGACCCGTCCGCACTTGAAGGGCAGGTGCTTTACGGCACCGACGCCGTGAAGGCCGGTTTGATCGACGACACCGTTCCCAATTCGTCTGCGCTGTTCGCTCGTGCCCGGAGCGAAGCCGATGGGCGGCAAGTTGACAATTCCCGCATGAGCATGGCACAAGAAGATACCGCCACCGACGCCGCCGAGACCGAGGACGCCCCCGAAGCTTCCATCGTTGAAAGCGAAACCGCTTCCAACGAAGCTCACGCCACTTCCACCGTTACCGAGGGGGAAGCTTCGGAAGAGCAGGCGCAAGATGAAGCGCCCGCCGCTGGCGGTGACACTCTCGCCGCCCTCATTCGCGACCTTTCCACCGAAAACGCCTCCCTCAAACTTCGCGTGGCGGAATTGGAGCAATCCCAATCCACCGTGGATCAACGGGCCGCCGAGAAGGCCGCCGAAATCGCCGCGCAATCCGGCGCGGAAGTGCCCGTGGAGCTCACCGCAGCCGGTGACACCGCCTCCGGCACCCCGGACAAGAGCGTTGCCGAGCTCTACAAGGAACTCGCCACCATCACCGGCAAAGACGCCACTGAGACTTCCGCCCTGCAACGCGCCTTCTACTTGAAGCACATCAAGCCGCGCCAAGGGCGCAACTGAGATTTCACCCCGAACTCAACCCTAACCGCACCACATAACCCAATAACACGCATCCGATACGGATTAATGCGCAACCAAATTTCCTGACATGGCTACGAATACTCTCAACGGGGTGAACCTCACCCGCATCTCCCAACTCACGCTGGATGCCCTCGTCACCGAAGGCTTTCCCCTCTCCGCGTTCACTACGGACTTCTCCAACGAAGCCCTTCCCCATGGAGAGGTGATCACCACGCGATTCGTCACCGTTCCCACCACCCAAAACTTCAATTCCACGAAGGCTACGGGGAATTCTGTGACCACTGCGCGGAACATCACCCTCAACCAATACCGTGGCGTTTCCATCGGCTTCAAAGACACTGAGCTCACCTACACGGACCTTGAGCTTGGCGAAAAATTCGTGAGGCCCGCCGTTTCCGCGCTGGTGGATGAAATGATCGCCTACGTGCTGGGACTCTGCACCGCGGCGAAGGGCTTTGGCACTCTCGACCTCGTTTCCACTGCCGGGAACTTCGATGACGACGACGTGGCGGACCTCGCGCAAACCCTCTCCACCGCAAAGGTGCCGAAGGCGAGCCGCTCCCTCATCCTCAAGCCCACTTACTTCGCTTCCCTCGCAAAGACGGGCGCGATCAAAGACGCATCCAGCTACGCGAGCGCCGAGCCCATCCGTGAAAATCGCATCCCTCGCCTGCACGGCTTCAACTTGATCGAATACAACGGAACCATTCCCCACAATTCGCAATACATGCAGGGCGTCGCGGTTCATCCGCAGGCCCTTTGCGTGGCCGCCCGCACCATCCCCGAGCCGCCTCCCGGCACGTGGTATGGAAAGGTGATGAATGTGGTGGATGAAGCCTCCGGCCTCCCCATTCAGATCCGCGAGCACTACGATGGCACCGAACTCGTCTATCAATTCGGCGTTCTCTACGGTGCTACCGAGGGCATCCCTACCAAGCTCGCCCGCATCGTCTCCCAAGGTGCCTGATCCGACTGACACCTGAAAGCGGAGGGGCAACCCTCCGCTTTTTCGCACCCTCACCTTTCATCCCACATGAAGAAAACCCACATTGTTGTTGCCTTCACCGCCGAGCACCCGGCGGGGAAGGCAGTGGCCCTCACGACGGATCGCGAGGAAGCGATGGCCGCCTACAATCAGGCCGCCGCGAATCTCGAAAACGAATTTGTCGGTTACGCCTCCCTTTCCCGCTGGGAGAAACGGGAGAAGCCCGCTGTGGCTCAAGCCCGCATCCTCTCCGCTGCCGCCCGCCACGCCGCTGCTGAGGCCATCGGAAGCGCCACAGCCGAAACCGGCGAGGAGGGCGGGGAGAAGTCCGACGAAGATGAGGCATCGGTGGAATCCTCCAAACCGAAGAGGCGCGGACGCCCTCCCGGTTCCAAGAGCAAGGAGGGCAAGGCCAGCGCCCCGACGCCCTCGGGCAAGGACGATGGCGAAGCCGCTGCTGAGGCCATCGGAAGCGCCACAGCCGAAACCGGCGAGGAGGGCGGGGAGAAGTCCGACGAAGATGAGGCATCGGTGGAATCCATCGAAAGCGATTCCCAATTCTGAAATTCTTGGAGGGCACTTCATGGTGCCTTGTGTGTGGAAGCCCGTCCCGAAAGGGGCGGGCTTTTCCGTTGACGGAATGGCATGGAAAACATGCCGAATCCGCTTCAAGCCGCCCTTTCCCGCCATGCGCCCGCGATGCTCGCGCGCGCCGGAGTTCGGGTGACTTGGAAGGGGAAAGAGTATTCCGCTATGGTGGCGGACCCATCCGCACTGGCGGAACTGGAAGCGGGCGGGTTTGCCATTGATGGGGATTTCGTCCTCAAGATTCCCCGCGCCTCCTTCACCGGAACATTCCCCGCGATCAACGATCAGATCGCCATGGACGGCAAAATCTACCGCGTCACCGCCGACCGGCAAAAGCCCGGCTCCGCCTTTGTGGTGATCCCGGTTTCCTCGTGATGAATGCGAATGTAGAACTTGGCTTGCGGGATTGGTTGGATTCCTCCCTTGAGGACGGGCACCCCGCCGTGCATACCGGGCTCACCGGCGAGGAGATTCCACCGGAACACCCGATTGTCACGGTCTACGTGGACCGCTCGCAACGCGCCGCCGGGCCGCTCTATCGCGCCTTTGCGAAGGTGATCGTAAGCACGCCCCCGCATCAGGGAGACGATTCCGGCGAGGCCGTCGAATCGCATAGGGAAACCTGCGAGGCCGTTCGCGCCATCCTGCAAGCGCCCGATGCCGCCGATCCCGAATCCGCATTCAATTCCGCCTCCGGGCTGCATTGGAAAGGGGGCTTTCTCCAAGGGGAAAACGAAGGCGTGAGCGATGGTCGCTGGATCACCACTTTCGATTTTCTCGTTGGTCTCTCAACTGCCGGTTGACGCCTTTCGCTGGATACTATGGCCGCACATTTTGGAGTCGCCCTTGGAGACGTGGACCTCGCCGCCCCCGCGGGAGGCTATGTCTACGAGGCGGAATCGGACGAATCCATCGAAGTGGCGGAAGTCCGCGACGAAGACGGAAACGTGGTGATCGCCAAGCCCAAGAAAATGATCACGGAAACCCAAGTGATCAAGGGCAAGGGCGATCCGGCCATCGCCGCCGTCACCGCGGGCGGCTTCACTTCCGGCACCGTGAAGATCGTTTCCGCCAAGGGGAGCGAATCGCAAGACGACTTCCCCGATTTCGAGATCACCGGCAGGAAATTCTCCAACGCCTCCTAACCGAGACGCCAACCCGCTTTCATCATGGCCGTAAATTTCGACGCTCCCGGCATCCAATCGCATTCCGCCACGCTTTGCGAGTCCCTCAACTACGAAAAGAAAGTGGAGGAGGCCGTCATCATGGCCAAGGACTCCGGCTTTGGAGACGCCGAAGCCTACAACCCGACCATTGATTGGCAAATTCAAGGTTTCGGCGATGTGCCGGAGGGTGCCGCCGTGGGCGTTGCCGCCTCCGCGCTCAACCTCATCGGCATCACGGACGGCAGTGGAACCAACATCTGCAAGAACCTCAAGCGGAGCGAAAGCAACACCAACTTCAACAAGTGGTCCGCGTCCGGCACCTACTATCCCAATGCGGTTTCCGCAGGGGGAGGAGGGGGAGATTGATAGGACGCGCCACGAAGATCACCAGCCTCTAAGATCACTATGAAAAAGGGACAAACCCTCGCATTCCTGCGCGATCACGAATCGCCTTTGAAATCCCCCAACACTCGCATCGTCGCCGCCGCGCTCGCCTCCGGTGGAAAGTTCGCCAATGACAGGCCATTGCTTGATGCGGTGGAAGCGAAGCCGGATGGCACCACCCATCGCACCGTGACTTGGTGCATGGACGGGGAAAAGTCCATGCACTTCGCTCCAAACTTCCCGGAAGAGTCCATCGGCTTCGACGAGTTCCGTGCCCGCTTCCAGTCCCGCGAATGGTGCGAGGCGAACCCGGATCATCCGATTGCCTTCATGCGGGCCTTCTCGGACGCCATGAACCGGCTTCGCGACCGCGTGAAGGAGATGAAACCCATGCTCATGGTCCGCAAGGGGCGGCGCACGGCGCTGATTCCCGCCGACGAGACCGAAGACCGCAAGCGCGAGATCATGGGACTCCTTTGATCCCACCCTTTCACCCTCACAAGATCACCATGGAACCCCACCAAATCCCTTCCGATCCCAACGCCACGCTGGACGATTATTCGCCCGGCACCGCGGCCAAGTTCGCCACCCTGAAAGACAGGGAATCGCGGCGGGACGAGCGCGCCCACGCCGCCTCCGAAGCCATGATCGACGGGCCGCGCGAGATCGCCGGATACGTTCTCCGCCCGTTCGCGTTCGGCTCCACTCGTCTGGCCCGCAAGATGGGGCTCACCATGTTCTATGATCGGAATGCCAAGCTGAGCGACGAGGACACCATGGATCAACTCGCCGCCTTCTTCTGGATGCAATCCGAAGATGTGGACGTGGTGCTGAAAGCGGTGAATTCCGGCACTTGGCCCGACATTGTGGAACGCTTTTCCCTGACCCTCCCCTTGCACCACGTGGGCGAAATGCTCGCGGAAGTAAATCGCATCTCTGAGCTCGCCATCGCGGCGGCTGTGGACGTGGAGCCCCGTCCCGGTTCATCCGACTCCGACGCGCCGGGAAACTGATCGAGCCCGCGGGGGAGGCGGCCTTCGTCTTCTCCCTCGCGGGCGGAAGGGCACCATCGCGCAAGCAAGAGCGGTGGATCATGTGGCACCTTCCACTTTCCCGCGCCTTGCTTTATTACCACTGCGCCTTGCGCTCATCTGGTGCTTGGACCGTTCCCGCCGAAGACGTGGACGCGAAGCTTGCCGCCACCGAAGCGGCTTTGGCAACCATCGCCAAACTGGAAGCCGAAGCGCTTGCGGAAGATGACGGGGGGGATTGGTAGATGATTCGCGCACGAGGAGACGCCGAGCAATTTGCCAAACAGGCCGCCGATTTGCTGGCCGGGCTGCGCCGTGCTCTCCCCGGTGCAGTAAATTCCCCCGCCCGGCTGATGGTGGAGGAGCTCGATCAAGCGATTCCTCCTCGCAATCAAGCGGCTGGCGAGGGTAAAATCGCAAAGGACATCCTTTCCGTGCTCAAGGGCGTTCCCCGCTCCGTTGCAGACCCTGCCGCGGCGCATCGTGCCGCGCGTGGCTCCGATGGCCAGACCCGCCCCACGGGCCACAAAGTGGCCGTGAATCGTGCGCGCCTGCAAGCCTACCTCAAGCGCCAGACCCGAAAGGCTGGACGCCTGAAAAGCTCGCTGAACCGAGCCAAGAAGGCGCTGGGGTTGTCGGTTCCTTCATGGCTGGCCAGGCACGGGGATTCCCGCGGCGACTTCCGGCGGATGGATGCCTCCGCCGCGTCTTCCATCACTATTGAAATCGGGCCGCATTACGCCCCGCGAGTGCGCACCCTCGCGAGCGCATGGGGTGGCGTAATCTCGCGAGCCCGCACCGCCTTGCGCGAGAATGCTCAAACCATTCTGGACCGCGCCGCGCGATCCGCTGGCCTTTGACATTTCCCACATGGGAAATGGCGGGGTTATCCACAGAACTGCTCTTGGACATCGCGGATTTCGCGAAGGCGCTTCAAAGCGCCGTGGCGCAATCCCGAAGCGCCGTGGCGCAAATTCGGTCGGCAATGACCGATGGGGCGAACGGCTTCAATGCCGCCGCCCAAGCCGCTTCGCGCGTTGGCGGGAACATGACGCAAGCCGCGGGGCGCGCCTCGCAGCTTGCCACTGCCGTGCGGAGGACTGCCGCCGCTGCCGCTGGCGTGGCGGCGATTGGTGCCGCCGCCGTGGCCCTCAACCGCCGCTTTCCACAAGTCGCCGCCAGTGCCGTGGCCGCCTTCGCTCGCATCAGGGCCGGAGCCGCCACGGCGGCGCGTTCTGCCGGTCCCGTGTCCGTGAGCTTGGTGCGGATCGCCGGGAGGGCTGCCGCCGTGGCGACTGCCGTGCAGACCGTGGCCACCGCCTACCGCTTCCTCTTCGGCAACGCCAAGCAGGCCAACTCCGAGATGGCGAAGACCAAGGGGCCGTCCGGCGGCGCGGGAGGCGGAGGCGGCGTGCGCAACTCCATCCTCGCGGGCGTGGCTGGCGGTGCCATCGGCGGACCCATCGGAAGCGCCATCGTGGCGGGCATCAAAGGGGCTGCCACGCGCATCCGCTCCGCCTTCCTCGCACCGCTCAACGCAGCCGCCGACGAGGAAACGCTCAAGGTGAGCTTGGGCGTGCTCGTGGGAGACCAAGGCAAGACCGACGCCCTCCTTGCGGACCTTCAAAAGCGGGCCGCCGACACGCCGCTTGAATTCGGCGAACTGGCGGAAGGCGCGTCCATGCTCATCGCCTTCGGCGAAAGCGCGGACGGCGTGGGCGACACCCTCCAACGCATCGGCGACGTGGCTGCGGGCGTGCGGGCTCCCTTGGGCCAGATCACCGAAATCTACGGCAAGGCCCGCGTCCAGAACCAGCTCTTCGCCGAGGACATCAACCAGCTCACCGGGCGCGGGATTCCCGTGATCGGCGAGTTCGCCAAGCAGCTTGGCGTGAGCGAGTCGGAAGTGAAGAAGCTCGCGAGCGAAGGGCAGATCACGTTCCCCATGCTTGAGAAAGCCTTCGTCTCGCTCACCCGCGAGGGCGGGAAGTTCAACGGGATGCTCTCCAAGCAGGCGGACACCGTGAAGGGCAAGCTCTCCACGCTCGCGGACGCCATCCAGATGAACTGGAAGGCGTTCGGCGCTCCGATCAACGACGCGCTCAAGCCGCTCCTCGACATCGCCATCGAGAAGGTGGAGGCCCTGCGCGGGCGCGCCGCCGAGATCGGTGCCGCGATGGCCACCGGCCTGCGCCAGATCGTGGCCGCCATCGGCGTGATCGCCTCCATGCCCATGGCGGAGATCGGGAAGGTGCTTGGCGCGGCGTTGCGCGTCGGGGCGGTGAGTGCAATCAACGTGCTGTATCGGGGGCTGAGGGCTACCATGGCCGCCGCCGGACAGTATTTCATCGAATACATCCGAGCCGCCGTGGCCCTCATCTCCCTGCTCTCCAAGGGTGAGTTTTGGAGCGGCATGGACTCCGCTCTCACGGGAGTGGCCAAGCTGTTCGCTGCCACCGTGCTGGACGGCATCACCAACGCGATTGCGTGGATCAAGGAGGCCATCAAGGCCGCGCTTGTGGGCGATGGCGCAGAGGCATCCGACAAGCTCGCCTCCCGGGCGGACAAGCTCCGGGCGGAAGGCGAAGCGGGGCTCTCCGGCAAAGGATTCGATTTCGCCGCGCTGTTCGAGGGGGCCGACGGTGGATTGCGCGACGCCCTTTCCCGCATCGCTGGCGCTTTCCAATCCACCTTCGCGGAGACCGGCGACATCCTCACGGTGCCGGAGGGGTCCTCCCAATTGCTCTCGGATTTCTTGGGCCGCCTCAAGGACGCCATGGCCGCCGCGAAGGATGCCGCCGCCAAAGCCACGGGCACCGGAGGCGCGGGCGGAACGGGCGACGGCTCCACCGGCAAAGGCAAGGGCGGGCTTCCTGCCATCGCTGGCCGCCTCGCCGGTTCGATGAACATGATCACGGGCAAATCCTACGGCGAGGTGCTCCAAAAGGAAGGCAACGCGCTTCTCCAACAGATCGCCGACAACACTAGCAAGGACACCAAACCGCAACCCAAGGTGGTTTCCCCGGCGGCGCGGGCCGTGGGCGTCTTCTCGTGAGCATGGCCACGTCGTTCCAGACCACCGGCCTCAAGGGGAGTCGCGACAAGACGGGGCTCGTCTCCATTACGGTCCCGTTTTACGTGGAAACGCTCGACGAAGCCTTCCGCGTGGGCGGGTCGCCCCCCGTTGGCTTGCATGAGGATAGCCGCTCCATCGAAGACGTGGAGGGCGCTGGCTACGTCGTCCACATCACCTACGAGGGGCTTGAATCCGGGAAAGACGAGGGCACCACCGATTACGAATTCGACCCTTCGTTTTCCGAAGAGCCCATCGAATCGCATCCGCTGATTCAGGAACTTGTGGACCGCTACCAAGGGGAGGTGGACCCGAAAACGAAGAAGGTGACGTTTCCGGCCACGCTCGCCGGAGGGGGCTCCGGTTTGGATGGTTCGGGGAACGAAAAGCCGAATCCCTTGGCGGGCCTGTCCACCTATGTTTCGCTCCGTTCGGTATTCCGCACCACCTACACGGCGCGAAAGATTCCGCCCCGGTTGCTTAAGGAGATCGGCACCGTGAAAAGCTCCCTTCCGGGAGGATTCCCCACGCCTTCGGGGCGCGATTGGCTGGTGATGCCGCCAAAAATCTCCAAGCGCGGCAATGCCTACCAGATTTCGGAAGAGTTGATGATGAGCCCTCCGGGCGGGTGGCCCAAATCCATCTATCGCCTGATCGAGCTTTGAACCATGGCCATTCCCGCCGACATCAAAGCGGAGCGTGGCCGCCCGATCCTACCGGCTTGGCGAGCCCTCCTCCGATTCATCGAGCGCACCGGCATCGTGCGCGGCCCCGGCGTGCGTCTCCGCACCGGGCCGTGGGGAACCTACGTCTATGCGGATGCCGACTACCAGCCTTGGAATCATCCGTTTCTGGTGTCCGCATCCGGCGCGCGGATCATGGTGGGGCCGGGCATGGTGGACGGGGTTTTTCCATACTTGGACAAGCAGCCGATTTCAGCAATCGACGAGGAGGGAAATGCGATTCCGGCCCCGTTCTTGGACGTGGACCCGCCATCCGGCGGGGTGTCTTTCGTGGTGCTTGAAGTGGAGCCCGGAGAGAGCGGGGAGATCGTGGACCATCCCGACAAAACCCGTATCATCCACGAGAGCGAGCGACCTCGCCCCGGAGAGCCGAAACAGGCTCTCGCTGAACTGCATTGGAGCGGGGAGCGAGTGCGATCCGTGTTTCAGGTGGTTTTGCACAACCTCAATTTCGGCACCAGCGAAGGGGCCACCGGCGAAGCGCCGAGAGCGTTCTTTTGGGCGGTGTGAAAAAATGCTTTTTCCATGCACAAACCGCTTGCGCATTTCCGTTTTATGCGCATATTATACACACGAAAACATGAGCCAGAAAAAGCACATAGCCAAACTTAGAGAAATGGTCCCTTCCGATTGGGAAATCAAGATCGGCGCTCACATCAAATTGGTGAGCCCGGACGGATTCACCGTGACATGCGGAAACACCATTTCCGACCACCGCGCTTACGAGAACATCAAGCGCGACATTAGAGCCACTCTCCGCCGAATCGAAGAGCACAAAGCCAAGAAAGCGGCGGAGAGCGAGACAAGCCAAGCGCCGGAAACGCAGCAACCAAAATTCGACAAGAAGAAAAAGCGCCGGAAGCGGTAGACGCCGCGGGCGGCGATGGTAGATTGAAAACAATGATCGCCCCCGCCCTCGACCTTCCCCCCGACCTTGAGCGCCTTGTCGTTTCGTTCTCGGTGAAGCGGCGCGGGCGCGTCTTCGACGTGGCGGGCACGCTCAAAACGGCGAGCCGCAAAACCATCCCGTTCGATGCGCGCGATTGCCCCTCGCTGTCCGCGGCCATGAGCGCCTTGGAAGCCGCGGTGGCGGTGGCGGCCAATTCTTGATCGCCCCCGCCTTGACGCCCCGCGCTGGGCGTGATCGGTGCCGTCAAAACCGTTCGGCGTTTGCTGCAAAAATACGCAGGCGCGCGAGACCTGCTCACCATCCCCGCGGCGGAATGGAATGAGGCGGTTGCCGTGCTCATGCAGAACCGTCCGCTTGTCTTGGGGGCGGGACGCCCCGGCGGCCAGTTCCATCCGTGGGAGATTTCCGCCCGGTGGGATGTCGAACGGAAGGCGGTTCGCTACCGGGTGCATCCGGGATTTGTGAATTCTCGCGCCGCCACCATTGGCCTGTCCGCCAAGGATGCCCCGCCCGCCTTCGCCTTGGCTGCCGGAGCTCGTGGAAATGACCGTTTGGAAGTGCCCCTCACGGCGGAGCCGGAAGCGATCATCCAAGCCGGACAATGGCGCGCCATCGGTTCGGATGCCGCCCCCATCGGCGTGCAATCGAATTCGGATTTCACGGGAGCCTCCTTTGTCTTTGAGTCCGTGCCGCCGTTCTTCCTTGCGCTGGGCGTGACGGAAGCCGAGCCCATGGCGGTGGGGTTGCTTGGCGGATTTCAGCGGTGGATCGAGGGCGACATTTCCACGCCGCCCGTGCGCCGCCTGTTGCGCTCCGTGGATGTGGTGCTTACCCAGCCGCGCCCCGCCATGCGCGCCTTGGTGGATGTGGACGGAAACGGCGCGAATGGCTCGTTCGTGTCTTTGGGTGTCACTTATGAATTGCCCGGCGATCCAACGCCTCGCATCGCCCATCGCACGCGCTTCGAGCCCATCGACCCGATCCCGGAAACCAGCATCCTCACGGGAGCCCTTCGCGATGAGCCTTTCGACCAACTCCACATCGCTTCCATCTACGCGGTGAGTCCGGCCAGTGCGAGGGATGGGGATGCGCCGGATGCTTCGTGGGCGTTCTATGCCCGCCACCATGAGTTCTGGAACTTGAACCATGCCACCAACCGCATCGTGCCCGCGTCTCCACCCTCGCCATTGCAATTCCCCATTCCGCTGGCTGGGGGTGCCGCTACGCTGATGATCAATTCCATGCTGGCGGTGATCAATGACAATGCCGAAGCCGCCATGGCCATGCTTGCGGGCAACCGGCTTGAGGGGCGCTTTTGGTCCGTGTGATGAGCCTGAACAAAGCCAAACGATTGATGGAGGAGCGCCGCCGGAGGATTGCGGCCAACGAAGTGCTTCCGCTGGACCCTCCCTTCCCGTATCGCGTCCGTCCTTTCGACGTGGGGTTTTTCCGCGTCGGGCAACGGCGTTCGGCGGGCGGTTGACGGACGGGCATGAGGGAAATCCCCATCGCCCGATCCCTCCCGCATGGATGCCACCATCTACTTCGACCTCTCCAACAAGGAGGCTTTCGAGACGCTCAACGGCGGGGCGAGTTTCGATTTTCCCCGCGCCTATTTCGGCGAATCCCTCACCGTGCGGGGGCGCTTCGCTCAACGCATCGGCGGCGAACAAGTGGAGGTTTCCCGCGTGGTGCGCGAAGTGCGGGCCTCCATCGGCCATGTGGATGCGCGCCCGGAAGCGGGTTTCCTTTCCATCAAGATCGGGCCGCTTGCCGTGCCTTCCGCCGATGGTGTGAACGTGACCGGAGCCCTCCCGGCGAAGGCCACCGCCGCCCAGGTGCAAGCCGCCATCAACGCGCTTGCTTTGGTGGGCTCGGGCGAAGATGCGATTTACGGAGCCGCTTCCGTGGTGGCAAGCCATGGCTCTTGGCTCGTCACGTTCGAGGAAGCCACGGAGCCCGTGGAAATCCACGCGGCCAGCAACTCGCTTTTCCCCGTCTCCTTCCTCCGCGTCCGCACCCAAGAAGTGGATGGGGAAATCGTGCATGACTTGCGACTGATCCAAGCGCCGGTGGCCTTCACGGACCATGGCGAGCGCGTCGTTTCTCCCGGCCCCGAAGTGACCCGCCTGCAATTGGGGGGCGAGAACGGAGAAGCCAAGTGGCCGGAAATTCAGCGTCTCTTCCTGCCTCCGGGATTCCGCGGCCTCTACCAGATTCGGCGCGGCTTCCTGAAATCGCCTCTCCTCAAGGCCGGGGATGACGATGCGGATGGCGCGGATGAAATCGCCGCGGCCATCGCCCCGCTCGCGGATGAAGGCGGCGGCTTCGACGTGACGAACCCCGCGCAAAACACCGCTCACATCACCGCCACGGGCTCCATGGTGGGCGAGCCGCTGGACCTCTTGGAAGTGGAGGTTTTCGACGCCCCCGAAGGTGATCTGGCCTTCACGCTCGACCTGAAAACCGCACCGCTTGCCGTGCTCCTTCGGGAGCGGGCGGAAATTGCCCTGCCCATCGAGATCGAGGCGGATTTGGAGGATGAGAACGATCCTGAACTTGTCCACACGCGCAAGCTCTACCGTGGCGAGATCACCGTTGCCCGTGAACTCCATTGGGAGGAACTGAGCGCGGTGGCGAACATTGATTGGACGCGCCCTCCGCTCCCCAAGGATTACGTGCCCTTCTCTCCGAGCCAAGTTTCCAACGGAAATCTTTGGTGGGCGGAGGCCGTGGGTGACGGCGTTCAATCCACCATTGTGATTGATCACAATTTGGACACGGACTTGCTCGCCGTCTTCGTCTATCCCAACACTTCCACCGGCGGACCGCTGTCCCTTGGTGCCGATTTCACCTACACCCGCACCAATTCCAATGCCTTGGAAATCGCCTTCGCGGAGACGCCCGCCGCCGCGGAATTCGTGGTGGTGATTTTCGGCCTGTCTCAAACCTCCTTTTTCGATCCGCACGGCCACACCATTCCTCAAATCGAGAACCTTCAAGAAATCTTGGACGATTTGGGCGGGCGTCTTGGCGCGCTGGAAATCCGTTCGGGGGGCGGATCGCTCCCGGCGAACGTCTCCGGCGACACTGCCGAGGCGGCGCGCTGGAAGCTTCCGACCCTGTTCGAGGTTTACCCATCGCGCCAGCCTATTGCCGATCCCGGAGCCAGCCTTGCGGACCTCGACAAGAGCACCCTTCCTCGCGCTCGCGGCCTTTTCCCTGCTGTGCATACCGATACCGTGGGGGCGATCCCGGATTCGATTGGCTCTCCGGCCCCGGAAGACGCTGGCACCGTGTTGCGCAATGAGAGCGACGGGGAAATCTTGGTTCCGGTTGGCTTCGGGCATTCCACCGCCCGCGTAAAACCCGGCGGGCTCATCGCCACGGACGGGCGCACGTGGTTCCCCGTGGCCCAATACGGAGCGGAAGAGCCAGTGGCCTTCGTGGTGGACCTTGGGGAATCGAATACCGCCCTGAAAGCCCCCGGACAGGCCCTCGCAAACGGCACTCGCGGACGCCTCTCCACCACCGGAGAACTCCCCGCGCCGCTCAATGCGTCTGATGACTTCTTTGTGGTGCTTTCCGATCCGGCTTCCGGCACCCTTGCGCTCTCGGTGGAGCCCGGAGGGGAGCCCATCGCCCTTTCCACCGTGGGCACCGGCTCTCACGCCTTCACCAAGCGCGTGGAAACGTCCTTCTATCCCTCGCAATTCGAGCGCGAGCTTTTCACCATCCATGTGAACGACCGGCAATTGCGCACGGGTAAGGCGCTGCAACTCAACTTTGGATTGGAGGCCGCGCTCTACGGCGCGAACACTTCCGCCCAATGGAGCGTGCTGATTGAGATCGGCGAGGCAGAAGGCGTGACTACGCCCCCCATCACTGGCGTGAACCTCTCGCGGATCAAGTGGCGCGGAACGCCGATTCTGGAACAACGCCTTCTCATCTCCCCGGTGACTGCTCTGCACCGCTTCGGCGTGAACGTGGATCGCTACACGGTGAGCGGCGAAGATCGCTTCCGCGTCACTCCGCTGCTCTACGGCGCGAGCGCCGCCATGGCCACGCCGCCCCTGTCTGCCAATTTCTCGCTGCGGGCACGTCTCGCACGCTTCGACACCGAAGATGGCCAATCCAATCCTACGGGCTTCGTGGCCCTCAAGGGACTCACGTTTGACGCCCTGGGGAACGATGGAAAGCACGGTTTTGCCTTCATCTCCTGATCGCATCTTCTAATGGCGGGACACGTCACATGGAAAGTTCCACAAGTTCAGACTCAGCTTCAGCGGGTCAGGACGGACCCGTTGTTTCGGAATACCGGCAATCCCGATCTGTCCGTTGAGACCAAAGCCGATGAGGATTGGATTTACAAATGGTCGGGGCCGGGGCCGGACGCGATCATGGTGGGAATTCGCCACAAGGATTCGGATGCGTGGCTCCCAGCTACCACGCGGGGAATGAGGCCCATCACTCGCGCTCAGCACGAACAAGACAAGCGGGCCGAGGAGGATCGAAAACGGCGGGCCGAGGAGGAAAAGAAAAAGAAGAGGGAACCTCGCCCAACTCGGACCTATCAGGGACCGGGTTCCGCCTCCGTCTCGGGGAGGGGCGGGAGGCCGCATCGAGAACCTTCAATCCGGCCTTGGCGACCCGAACCGCGCCCCGTCCCTACTCAATTCGGACGGCTCCCTTTCCCTCCAAGCTCAATCCGAACTGATAAACGGACTGGACTTGGCAGACCTCACCGAAGAGCTGCTCGACCTGCTCGACCCCGGCCTCAGCATCAACTTTCAAATCTGGAACGATGGGAGTGGAACCCCTTTGTATGTAAACGCCCTGCTCGGAACCAGTGACAGCCTTTCTCAGCAACTCCATCCCGCATCGAGCATGGACGCACGAAACCTTAACTTTCCCTCCGCCTACTCCTATCTTGAAGCCGGATACGCCATCGGGCGGGAGGGCTGGGCCGCGGCGGGGCAAACGGCTCCCGCGAAGTGGCTCATGGTGGTTGAGGGCGTGGTGTGCATTGGCACCGAAGGCAATTGGTCCGTCATCACCTCCCGCAAAACGGGAGATGGAAACATCCTTCCGCAAGACCTCACCGCGAAGGACTGGCTTGTGGCCGCTCAGGTTTCCAGCCTCATGCTTCCGCGCCCTGACCTTGAAGTGAAATTTTGACATCTCCCCTTCCGAGCCATGCCCGCACCCGTCATCGAGCCTCGCACCTCTCTCCAAGTCGCGAAGAAGGGAGAAGCCTTCACGTTCCAGCTTGCCGCGTTCAACGTGCCAGCGACGTGGACGGGCCTCTATCTGCCGCCCGGCCTTACTATCAACAATCAAGGGTTGATCACGGGAACGCCAACCACGCCCGGACTCTATCAAGTGGCTATCCGCGCGAACAACGCGGATGGTCTGGACCAAATTTTCGTTCTCATCACCGTGCTCGCCGAGGAAATCGACGAGGAGCACATGGGCGAGTGGAATGACCTTGTGCTTGATTTCGATCTTACGACGCGACAACTCGCGATTCATGGCAAGGGCGCGGCGGTTGATGGTGATGGCGCTGGCCTTTTCCCAATGGCGGAGGGAGACGCCATGAATCTTCTGGTTGGCTTCTACCGCGACGGGGTTCTCCGGGACGTGAATCCCAATGGCGAGCACATCTCGGTGAAGCTGGCCTTGAAGGAATTTGAACCTGAAAGGCTCCTCACGCTGGAAGGCGGTTCGCCGGAGAAGGTGGTAGTGGGGGATTCCGTCCGCTACCGAATCAATGCCTACCTTGATCCGAAAGCGTGGCTGGCCGTCCTCTCCAACTACGAGGAGGACGAGGGAACCCGAATGCTCGCTCTTTCCGAAATCGAGCTGATGGTTGGCGGCAACCTCTATTCGCAGAGCAAGGCCACGGCTCCCTTCGAGCTGAAAGGCGGGATGACTGGAAACTACGGGGAAAACCCAAAAATCAACCGCACGCTCACCTTCAATGGCTTCACTGATACGGTGCCGCGGGATTATCAACTCAAGTTGCAGTTGAATGTATGGGGGCGTCCTTCCCAAAACGTCACGCTAAACCGCGCCCTGAAATTGGCCAAACCGGGAGGCGCATGGGTGGTTTCCAACGAAACAGGACCCACGTCCATTCAGGGACCGGGAGGGAGTGAATGGCAAGTGACGATGGAAAACACCGACATCGACGGCCTCGCCAGTGCGGTTGATGTTGATGTGGAGTTCACCACCACGATTGGGTCTAGCTCGTTTAACAAAGTGTGGATTGTCCATTTGGACCAATACCCGATGGCTGATGGCGGAGACCTTGGGGGCATGGGGCCGATTTCTTTCCCGTTCTCGTTTGATCCCTATATCACTTTATGGGGAGACCCGAGCCTGATTGGAGAAAAATCCCTCAGCGATCTGTCCCCCGGAGGGTCTGGCGTATTTCCCGATGCGGCGTCCTTGTTTGCCACCATCAAGGCCACCTGCGATTTCATCATGGGGCACGATACGCAAGTTGCGGCTTCTATCGTGGATAGCCAGACTTTGAAAATCACAGCTCCTCAATACTCGCCAATCTATGCGTTGTCCATGTCTCAATCTCTCCATGGAGGGGTTCACACCTCGGCCACCACTGAGACCCACCCTCAAACAGCGGTGTTGACCGGCACGCTCACTCAAACCTCCGGCAAGCGCCCCGACCGCTACACCGGCCAATTCGGAATCGACGTGATGAGGGGTATGGTCCCGGACAACTGATCTATGCAAATTCCAATCCAGATGACTCCGAAAGAGGAGGAGGAAGCCGCAGCCCGCCGCCGCATGAGGCAGGGGAGGGCGGAAATGGCAAGGGCACTGATTCCGCAGCGAAACCCGGACCTCCCAAAGGGACCGCCGAAACCCTACATGCCCGCCGCAAACGACGGGGGAGGCCCCATCGATGTGCTTTCAGTTATGGGCGCGTTTCCCACGTGGGTTGCCTACCGCGGGCACAGGCAGAAGGCTTTTCTTGCGCAACAGGGCATCCGGCACGGGTGGCACCATGTGAAATACGCCGATGACGTGGCCAAAGTGATCGAGGAGCGGGGACCGAGGGTTGTTCTGAATGAAGTGTGGTGGATGGACCCGAAGGACGTGGAGGCTCTCGCCAAGCGGTTCCCGGAAACAAAATTCGTCGCCCTTGCCCACGGCACGCCCGCATGGGTTTCGACTATCAGGCCGGACGAGCATTTCGCGAACCTCCGCATGGCGCGAGAAATCCCGAACTGCTATTATGGCATCGTTACAAACACGGGAAAGCTGCCCTCCGTCCCCGGAACGAAGGTGGTGGAAATCCCGAACTTCGCCATTCTCCCCGGCAACCTTCCCGAGCGGGAGGATGGCCCGCCCACTGTTTCCCTGATTGCTCGTAGCAACGAGGGAATCAAGCATTGGGGTGGCTCGACAATGGCAGTGGAATTTGCGGCCCGCCGCATCAAGGACTTGCACATCGTGATGGCCACCTACGACAAGAGCGACTCCACTTCGGCGCATGTCCGCCACTTCGAGGAGATCGGCATCCCGATCACGGTTGTTCAGTGGGGCGATTGGGAGAACTACATCCGCACCGTCGCCGCAAAGGTGGACGCACACCTGACGGCCTCCCTCTCCGAGAGTCTGTGCCTCGTGCCGCTTGAACATTGCCTTCTTGGCCGCCCCGCCATCGCTGGCCCCGCCGTGGAGTGGTTGCCAGACGCATGGAAGGGCAATCCTCAGGAGCCAGACACGCTTGCGAAGCGCCTCGCCGCAGTGATGCAAAGCAGGAAAGCTTCCACCCTTGCCCGGAACGCGGCGGAAGCGGTGGTAAAGCGGAACCACAAGGTTCTGATCGACCATCTTGGTGATTTGCTAGGCTGATGAATTTCTTCGTGACTGGAATCGGCCATAGCGGCACCATGTGGCTCGCCAAGGTGCTTGACTGCCCGCATGAATCTCCCGATCCGAGGAGCGTAGTTATCCCGCATCCCTACACGCCGTTCCCGGTGGAAAGGTTCTGGAAGGGCGGTGACGGGTATGGCGAGGTGAACGGCATGCTTCGCTATCATCTTTCCGCTCAATATCCCGGCAAGGAGCGCCTCATCCCTCGCCGCGCCTTCATCCGTCGCGATCCGAAGAAGATCATTGCAAGCTGGATGAACGATGAATTGCAGCGGAAGCCGTGGGAGCTCGCCTCTGTTTGCTTCGAGGTGCTTTGGCACTTCAAAAACCTTTCCGAGTGGGCGGAGAATGATCCGGGGGCGGTTGTGTTTGACCTTGACGCCATCGGATCGCACCCGGCTCGCCTTGCCGAGGTGCTGCAATGGGCGGGCAAGCCGAGGAAGGTGATGCCCGACGACTTGAAACCCGTCCGCCCCACGCCGGACAGGTTGAAATGGTTCGAGTGGGGGACTGCGGAGATGGAAACTTTCGACTTGGTATCGAAAAGGGTTGGATTGGCTTGATTGGTTGACCATGGTGGATTGGGAAATGAGGCTCGGATTGGAAATCAACTCCCTCACGTGGCGGAACCCGGATGCACCGGCCTCGCCGCTGGCGTCCATCACCGTGCGTCGGGGAGACGTGATCCCCATTGACGTGCTGGTGTTCTCCGGCGTCACGCGCACCGAACTAGCAGGCGAAGCCAGCGGAGTCCTGCAACTCAACCCGGCGAACTCATTCGGAACTGCCAACAAGATCGCCGATGACTCCACTATGGAAAAAGTGGGGGCGGGCCGGGAGGCGGTCTATTCCTTCACCCTCTCGGTGAACGGCTCCGGCGTGACGGCGCTTTTTCCAGACGCCAATACCGCGAGCGCCAAAGCCTCGCTGGAATTGCAGATCACCAACGGGGAACACGTGACTTCCAGTGAACCCCTCGCCGTGACCATTCAAAACGCCCTTATCCATGCTTGAAGGCCCGGTTTTCCATTACGCCCAATCCAACGGAACCGCGACGCGGGTGGTTCTTCCAATTTCGAGTCACTCTCACGCTTGAGGAATTTGGCCGCTTCGTTCGCCGTTTATTTCGTCGCCCATGAATCCGCAATTTCACATCTCCAAAATCTTCCATGATGGCGTGGCCGTCGCGGGGGCCGCCATCGCCAGCGTCACGGGGAACGCACTGAACCAGTGGCTTCAATCGCTCGTGCTGATCCTCACCTTGATCTTCCTGTGGCTGGGGATCGAGTTGCGTCGCCGGAAGCTGCGGGACAATACGGAGGAGGATTGACGCCCTTCCTTGGTGGACTGATACCAACCCCGTGAAACCCACGCACCAATGAGCCAGAACGCCGAAACCAAAACCGTCTTCGCCTCGAAAACCATCGCGGTGAACGCCATCATCGCCCTCGCCACCCTCTACCCGCCCATCGGGGCGTGGGTGAGCGCCAACCCGGAACTCACCCTGCACGTCCTCGCCGCCATCAATATCGGCATCCGCTTCCTCTCGAAAAAGCGCCTCGCGCTCTTCGCGTCGTGAGCACCCAAGCGATTCTCGGACCCATGAAGGCCGCCACCCGCTTCCCGTCGCACGGGATCACGGTGGCGGCCTTTCTCTTTCTCGCCGGATGCGCCTCGCGCGATCCGCATGTGGAGGCGTTGCGGGGGCTTGATCCAATTTTGGCCGCGCGGCCAAAAAGCCATCCCAATCCCGAAATCAAAGCCCTCCGATCACTGCAACCGTTGACGGAGGCGCTTCCGCATGAAGGCGCTCCAAGCACTGCTGGCGAAAATCTTCAAACCGAAGAAAACCAGTGAACCCCCGCCTGCGCCACCACGCGATCCAGTGGCGGCCTTTCGCGACTCCAACCACGCCGCGTGGCACGTGGTGAACTTGGAGGCCCGTCGCGACCAAAGCGGATACCCAATCCTCTACGAGCTTCCCGCGAACGATGGGGGCGGACGCTGGGAAATCGCGGGCATCAATGAGCGCTATCACCCGGATGCCCTCGCCCGCATCCGTGCCGCCAAGCCTTCCGAGCGCGAGGCGCTTTGCATGGCTCACATCGAAGGCTATTACCGGCGCTCCACCGGAGTGGAGCGGGGCATGTATCGCGCGGGCACGGATTTCCTCCTCATGGACATCACTTTCAATCGCGGGCCGGGCGGGGCCGCATGGATCGCCCGTGCCGCCTTGCAAGCACTCGGGGCGGAAATCACGCCCGGCGCGTCTTTCGGCCCGCTCACCAAAAAGCTCTTGTCCGATTTCGACACGGATCGCCCGGCGGACCTCTTGGGGCATCTGCGCAATTCTCGCGAGCGCTACGAGCGCGAGCGCGTGGGCTATCGGGCGAATCTGTGGCGCGGTCTGGTGAACCGCTGGAACAAGTCGGAATCCATCGCCGCCGAACTCAACGCCGAAGAGGCTCGCCTTTCCATCGCGTGACCGCTCCCCTTGATCCCGCCGAATCCCGGCGCACCCTCGCTGCGGCCTTCGTGCCGCGCGTGAGTGAATTTGCCAATCTGAGCGAAGCCGCGCGGGCGCTCATGGCGTCCTGCAACGCTTTCTCCACCGCGGACCAAGCGCGCGGCGTGCTGCGTCGTGAAATCCTGAAAGCTTCCGCTGCGAGAGGCGAGGCCAGCGAAGGCGGAGGAGGGGAATCACAATGGCGCGAAGGCGAGGGGAACGCCAGTTTCCAGTTTCGCGGCTCCATTGATCACCCCATGACGGTGGACGAACTCCTTGCCGCCAGCGGCGTGGACCTCGCCCGCTGGAAGGTGGTTTCCATCGAAGTGAAGGCATGGGGAGTGACGGCCAAAATGACCGAGTTCACCCGTGTGGCCGGAGCACGCCCCGCGCCCGTGGGGGAACACCTGCAAGCGGGGAAAAACTTTTACCTATCCGTCCGGCTCGCGGAGCGCAAGGCGGAGCCCGCCGCGCTGATCGAGGACGCGATGGATCGCGCGATTGAGCGCCTGTCCGCATCGGGCGCGGGATCGCGATACATGCCGCCCGCCGACTTCCGCGCCGCTGGCGAAGACAAGGGGAAGCGCCTTCTTGAGCCGTGCATTTTCGACCTCCACCTTGAAAAGCTCGCATGGGGGCCGGAAACCGGCGGGGCGGATTGGGGCACCAAGATTGCCGCGAGCGGTTGCCTTGAAGCGGCGCAAGACCTGCTCTCCCACTATCGCGACTTCGGAAGGATTCTCCTCCCGCTCGGCAACGACTTCTTCCACTGCGACAACCGCACGCAAAACACCAGCGGGGGAACTCATCTCCTCGACGTGTCCTCCCGCTGGGCGGAGGCGTGGGACGTGGGATGCGACGTGGCCATCAACCTTGTCCGGCTGTGCCTCGAATTCGCTCCGGTGGACATCCTTATCGTTCCGGGGAACCATGACTTTCAGCGCTCCATCTTCATGGGGCGCGTGCTCAAGGAGTGCTTCAACCACGTGCCGCATGTGACCGTTGACCACTCACCGGGCACCATGAAGCGCTTCCGGTGGGGGCGGACTCTCCTCGGCTTCGCGCACGGCAATCCGCGCAATGAGCCTTACCACAAGCTTGGGGTGGAGATGATGACGCGCTGGCCGGAGGACATTCCCGGCACCGTGCATCGCGAGTGGCACGTCGGGGACCAGCACCGGATGCGCTCCCAAGCCATGACGATTGAGGGGTTTGAGGAACAGTCCTTGCGCGTCCGGGTGATCCCGTCGCTTTGCTCGCCCGATTTCTGGCACGCCTCCAACCTCTACCACAACATCCGCGCGGCGGAATGCTTCCTGTGGGATTGGGATGCGTGCTACGTGGGGCACCATTCCTACAACATCGCGCTCGCCCGCAAAGATCGCGGGGAGCGCTGAAAGACCGAAAAACGAAGCGGGGCGAAAAAAATTTCGCATCATAACTCGCTGTTTTTCAGAGCATTGCGCGGGGTGAGAAATTAAATGCGCATATATGCGCATTTTTCGCTTGAATGCACAAGCGGCTTGTGGTTTAATCCCATCAGTTACAACAAACCATGAGCGCACAAGATTACGCCTTCACTCGCCGCTTCGGAATCGAAATTGAATTTTTCGGCAACGCCTACAATGCCGCGCAACGCATCACTCAAGCGGGCGAATCCTGCGTGCCCGAGCACTACAACCACGCCGCGCGGTCTCACTGGAAGATGGTCTCGGACGCATCCGTGTCGCACAACCTCGCCAATGGCGGCGAGCTTGTCTCTCCTGTCCTGCGAGGCGAGGAGGGCATCGCTTCCGCCAAGCGCGCCCTTTCCGCTCTGGCCTCCGGCGCGGATATTTTCGTGAACCGTCAATGCGGATTTCATGCGCATTTCGACGTATCAGATTTCACCTTGAACCAGTTCAAGGCGCTGGCGAAATTCTGGCTGAAATACGAAGACATCATGGAATCTCTGGTGTCCCCCTCCCGTCGCGGCAACGCCATCTATTGCCGCTCGAATCTGAATGTTTTCCGCATGGCCTCGGACATGGATTCCACCATCGCGGACGCGAAGGCTCGCAAAGTGAACGCCGATTGCAAGGCCGTGGCCCGCGCCTTCGCTGCGGTGGACGCTTGCACCACCATTGAACAAATTGCGAACCTCTTCGGCACCCGTTACATGAAGTGCAACTTTGAAGCCTACTTTCGCCACCGAACAATTGAATTCCGCCTTCACCAAGGCACCACGAACCCCGAGAAGGTGGAAAGGTGGCTTCGTCTTCTCAACTACTTTATTGAAGGCGCTCGGCGCGTCCGTGGCGTCCCGGCCCGCAAAGATGACGGAAAGGACGGAATTGACCGGATTTCCCACCTGCTCCACTCCGGCACCAATTCCGAGCTTCGCCGCTACTTTGTCCGCCGCGCCCGCGCCCTCGCGTGAGGCGGCCCGCCATTCGATCCAACACCCATCGCCAACATGAACAAGCCCGCGCTCCCCGTCATCACCATCGCCGCCCGCCTTGCGGGCGCGGACCCCGCCACGCTCAACGGCCCCGTGCAATTCCAAGCGGCCAATCCACTGGAATTCTTCCACCGCCTTCGTGCCGCATCCCCCGAACCTTGCGCCACCTATGAAGACTTCCTCCTGTCGGTGGCCCGCCTTGCCACGAATCTCAATGGAGCCCCCCACGACGGCGCGGACCCGGAAGCGCTGGCACGCGACCTGCAAATGTCCGGCCTGATTTCCGCGGACAACCCGACCGCCTTCCAATCCTGACAAATCGCCCCATGGAATTTTATTTCGCCTACGGCTCAAACCTCCTGAAAGCCCAAATGATGCGCCGGTGTCCCGGCTCCATGCCCGTGGCACGCGCAATGCTCCCCGGATGGAAGTGGACCATTGGAGAGCGCGGTTTCGCAACCATCGCCCCTTCACGGGCGCGCAATGCGGTTGTCCATGGTGCCCTTTACCAGATCACCGACCGCGACGAAGCGCGCTTGGACGTGGCGGAGGGCGTGGCAATCGGATGCTACGGAAAATTCTGGCTCCCCATCCTCACCCCGAATCGCGAGGAGCCCGGCGAATTCCACGAAGTCCGCGCGCTCGTCTACGTGGACCCGCGCTCCGCCAAGGGCGCGCCGTCCCCCGAATATATTCACCGCTGCATCGCGGGCGCGGCAGCGTGGCGGCTCCCGGCGGAAACGCTGAACACCATGAGGCACTTTTCATAAAGTGCGCATAAATGCGCACTATTTGATTGCATCCTCAAGCCGCTTGCGTATCTTGATCCCATCGCCATGAACTTCACACAAGCCCACAACCTCGCCGCCCAACTCTTGGACCGCTCTCCCCGCGAGCTTCGCCACCGCGAAGAGCGAAGGCGCTCCAATGTGGCCATGGCACGCGAGCCCTACCCCCGCACCGTGGCGGAGTCCATGGACCCGAATGCGAAATACAGGCCCGAAGCGCTCCGGGCCATGAGGGCCTTCCGCGATGCCCGCCCCTTTCAGGGAACGGAGCGCGAACGCTTCGCCAAGATCGCGGCACTCCACGTGCTCCTTTGCGACACCTACGGCATCTTTCCCATCCTTCGGCGGGACTGGATGACGGAGGGCGATTCCGGCTCCTCATGCTTCCGCCCCGGAGAAAACTCCATCACCCTGAGCGGAAGGCTTTCGGTGATCACCTACCTCCACGAATTCGCCCACGCCCTCGGCAAGGGAGAGCGCGGCGCTTGCCGGTGGAGCCTCAATCTGTTCCGTCGCATCTTCCCCCGCTCCTTTGCCCGCTTGCGCCCCGTTGGCCATACTCTTGTCCGCGCCTGAAATCCCATGAACACCCTCGCCCCCCTTGCCTCCAACTACCGCGACACCCCGCTTGAGGCGGTCGCGCTCTGCCCCCTCGTCTTCGTCTACGGAACGCTCAAGCGCAATCATGGCAATCATCGCATTTTGAATGATGGGCGCGCGGAATTCCTTGGCGTGGTCGCCACATTCCAACCTCACCGCCTCTTTGTGTCCGGCCTCCCCTACCTTGTGGAAGGCACGCGGGAAAATCCGGGAAAGAAACAAGTGATCGGAGAACTCTTCAAGGTGGACACCCCCACCATGGAGCGCCTTGATCGTCTGGAAGGCCATCCCAGCTTCTACGAGCGCCGCCTTTCCGAATTCGTCTACGCCGACCGGCGCGCCCCGGACGGAAACAGGCTCAAGGCGTGGGTTTACTTCCACCCGTGGAGCCCGGCATTTCGCGGCCTCACCCCGCAATCGGAGTATTGACAAGCGGCTTGTGCATTGCACCATTTTCCAATGAGCAAGAAGACTCCGATTCAAAAATACCTGTCTCAGATTGGAGCCAAGGGCGGAGCCGCCTCCGGCGAGAGCAAGCGGCGCGGCGGTTCAGACTACTATGCGGAAATCTCCCGGAAGCGGTGGGAGAAGCGCCGCGCCGAAGCGTCCCCCGAGCAACCACCGCGCCAGAAGTGAATCATCCAAGCCGGAGTTGGATCACGTTGGCCACCGTTTCCGCGGCTTCCGGGTGAAGCCCCTCCACGATCACTTCCCCGCCTTCCGTCTCGCGCCACATGATCGGCTCCGGGCGCTCGTAAAACTCCACCGAGAACCATCGCGGCGCGCGTGAATCCGCAACGATCCGCCTCACCGTCTGAGCGATCACGGAAGCCCTCTCCTCGGCATTGCCCCAATCCACCTCCTCGCCCTCCCATTTCGATGGAGAACGCGCCGCGTCCGCTTCGGCCATGAGCGCCGCGCGCTCCGCCTCCGCCTCCCCCAAGGCCCTGAGAAGAGCGTCGCTCGCGCCTCCACGGGCAACGGCCTCCACCAGATTGGCGACACGCTCCCCCAAGGCTTCCGCCCGCAGTCTCAACGCCTCGGCGCTTCCATCCGCAGCCTGCGCGGGCAACCGCCAGCACTCGCGCGCCACGGCCACGAAAAACGCGAGGAACTCGGCGAGGGGCCAAGATTGCCGCGAGCCGCGCCCCTCAACCCCAGCCTGTGTGCGTAAATAGACGTATACCCTTCCCTTGGTCCGGCAGGTCTTGGCATGGAAGGGGTTTCCGTCTGGATCAAACAGCACCCCGCGAAAGGGATTGGACACCGCATCCGCAGAGCGCGCGCGCACGGTTCGGAGAGACCGCAGCCGCGCCACCGCTCCCCACAACTCCGCTGGGATGATGGAGGGGAAGTAGCCGGGCACGGGGGCAAGCGGAACCCTCTTCCCCGACACGGTGCGGTGCGGAGTGAATTCGCCAAGCACCGAGCGGGATTCGATAAGCACCCTCACGCTGGCGGCAGACCATTGCCCCCCTTTCATGGAGGGCACGCCGTCCTCATTCATCTTGCGGGCAATGCTGGTGAACCCTGTGCCTTCCGCGGCCATGCGAAAAAGAGTCCGCACCGTCTCCGCCCGTTCGGGGATAATGCGCCAGCCGTCCTTTTCCCATTCGAGCCACCCCGGACTCACGCGAGTGAATGGTGAACCGGGGGCGATTTTGGCACGCTTCGCCTCCCACGCGGCCAGAAGTCGCTTGGATTTCATGGCGCTCTCCTCATTCGCCCGCGACATGATCAAGAGCGAATACATGAGCTCAAGCATCATGTTCGGGGACTCGGCATCGTAGATGTGCCCATCCGCCAGCGTGGCCACGCTCACACCTGCATTGATCACTTGCAGAAAGATTGGCAATGCGCGGTTCACCTCCAAGCGCGAGATGCGATCCAAGCTTTCCACCACGAGAACCGCACCCCGCGGCACCCTGCCGGATTCCACTGCGTGGAGAAACTCACGTAAAGCCCCCTCGGTGGCGTTCTTGCCGCGAAAGGCGCTCACGCCCAAATCCGCATAATCCTCCACGGGCTCCGCCCCGTGCTCCCGGCACCACGCGACAAAGCCCTCACGCTGGCGACGGGCGGAATCCCCCCGAGATTGGGCACCGCTTGAAAAGCGGATGTAGGAATAGGCCGGACGGGCATTCATACGTATATAATGCGTATGTTTTCCGTCCCGTCAATAAATTCACGATGGTGTTCTCGGCGAGGCCGCTTTCGTCGAGGTAGTCGAGCACCCGGCCCA
>ERZ761602.1967-NODE-1967-length-34545-cov-6.341925_pt1 | contig 34545 bp, 36 predicted proteins | sample MGYA00512165_ERZ761602 | MGnify/ENA primary metagenome ERZ761602 (study PRJEB28899, sample SAMN02445085) | bioreactor sludge metagenome | biome: EBPR sludge; isolation source: Thorneside wastewater treatment plant | place: Australia: Brisbane, Thorneside...
GCTCAAGCGCGAGGAGTTCCCGATCCCAGCCTGCATTCTGGGCGAGCTTGTTGTCGGCCAGGAGATAGGCCTTGCGCTCGGCTGGCGTGAGATCGCCAATGCACAGCACCGGGACCTCCTTCAGTCCAAGCAGCTTGGCTGCTTCAACCCGGCCGTGGCCGGCCAGGATCTGTCCGTCCTCGTCGGCCAGCACTGGGTTGGTGAAGCCGAACCGGCTGATGGAATCCGCGATCTGCCGGATCTGCCGCGGTGAATGGGTGCGCGCATTGCGCTTGGCAGGCCTCAGGCTGGTTGGGTCACGAAGGGTGATGGCCTGATGCAGTTTGACGGGTGCTTGCGCGGTCATGGCGGGCTCCAGCTTGATGGAGCCTCAATTTACAAAACCGAATACTTGGCCGCCAAGGCACTTTGTTTCTTGGCGATCCGCGCTTCTCAAAGGCCTCTCAAAACCTGTTTAGAGGCGACTGACTTAAGCCATACTTTTGCTTGTCTTGAGGCGTAACTGGGAATCCTCGGGCCTCCCTGATCTGCAAATAAATCAAATGCCAAGAAAGTCCAGGCGATATCTCTTCCTTGTCGCTCGTTTAATGAAATCTTTTCGATCCGAAAACTTATACCGGCAAGTAAGACGGCGCAGGGTCCGATAGCGGTGGGCCACTATGCTGAGGCCTTGGCCCAAGCGCGAGTTGGGTCCCTGATTCGCCATCGAACAGACATGGAACGAAAATGGTGCGCCGCATCTCGCTTCCGCATCCTGCCAGGTCGCAAGCACAGCGCTGCGTCTCGGAAATACGTCATCGCTCCCCAGAAGACCCTCCGAATGAATCGCAAATCGTTGCCGATTTCTCGCAATTTATCCGTCTTGCCCCGCAAAACAGCGGGCCAATCTCGCCAAAGCTGGCCGATGCCCCTTTGTAGCCGGACGTAAATGCGCCATTTTTTCAAGGCCGCTCCATGAAATGCGACCCTGTATTCCCTGTTATTCCAGGGTGAATTCCCTGTTTCATGAATAGGGAAACTGGCTGCGAAAGTCCCGGATTTCTGGGGTTTACGCGGGCATGTAAAGGTCGCAGGCGGGCCCAAAAATGTACGAATTCCCTGTAAAATCCCGCGAAACAGGGAATCTGCGCAGAGCCGCGTTAGGGCAGGACTGGGCCGCTCACCACCTTCCCCGATGCCCGCCAAAGCAGAACGCCGCACCCCGGGCGGGGGCGCGGCGTCCGTTGTTGGTGGCGGTGTCCCGCCCGGTCAGAACCGGTAGCTCAGACCGGCGCTGATCACCCACGGGTCGAGCGAGTGATCGGTCCGCAGCGCCACGGTGTTGCCGGCATAGAACGTGGCGGTGGTGTCCACGAAATAGCGCTTGGCATCGACGCTGAAGCCCAGGCCGCGTTCATTGAGCGGCAGATCGAAGCCAGCCTGCAGCGCCACGCCGAACTTGTCCGACAGGTCGACGCGGGTCGCGCCGAGCAGGGCGGCATCGGCACCAACGCCTTCGCTGAAGATGAAGAAGCGGGTTGGCCCGGCCCCGATATAGGGCTTGAAGCCGCCGCCAAGATCGGCGTGGAACTTCAGCGTGACGGTGGCGGGCAGGATGATCGCGTCATCGACCAGTTCTGCACCCGCCAGTCCGCCCCGACCGGTCACGTCATGCGGAGTGACACAGCAGATCGTCTCGACCGAGATGTTGGGCGAGAAGAAGTACTCGACCGCCAGAGTGGGGACATAGGAATCGCTGGCGGCGGAATCGCTGGTTGCGGGCGCGCCAATTGCGTTGGTCTGAACGGCGGTGATCTTGCCATCGGGCAGGACGCCGGTAGCCATCGCCTTGATCTGGACCTTGCCTTCGCTGCTGCCGGCCAGGGCCGGAGCGGCAAGTCCGAAGGACATGGCAAGGGCGGCAGCAGTCACGGAATGCTTAAGCATGGAGGGTTCTCGCTTGATGGGGGAGAAAAAGAACGGGCGGCCGCCAGGAGGGGGCAGGCGGCCGCCCGCTGCCGCCCGTTACTTGGCGCTATAGGGCAGCGAAGAGTGATGCAGGACGATGCGCAGCTTGCCGTCACCGCCGCGGACATAGCCCCAGGTCTTGTCGACGCGGGTCATGTTGCCCTTGGCATCCCACATGGTGACGTTGCCCATCGAGATGGCGGTGTTGCCGGTGATGACCACGCCGGTATTGACGCTTTCGCACTTGCGCCAGCCCTTCAGGGCAAAGCCGGTATCGTTCGGATAGGTCTTGTCGCCGCCGACGAAGTAGGCCAGCGCGCCATCGCGGGTGGTGCGGAAGGTCTGCGGCGCAACCGTCAGGGTCGGCTTGAACAGCACCGGGCCCATGTCATAGGCATAGGCGCTGTCCAGCACCTGTCCGGCCAGGGTCTTGGCGGCAGCGTGGCCCTTGGTGTCGTTTTCGGTCGAGATGGCGACCAGTGCGCCGCACCAGGCAGTCTGGGCTGCTTCAACTTCGGCAAGGCTGATCGGGGCATAGACCGCGATCGGCTTGGTCCCATGGTCACGGGCCTGGGCGGCCGTGGCAAGGGTTGCCAGCGGCAGGGCGGCGGCCAGGGCAAGGCCGCGCATGGTAAAGGTCTTCATCGACGGGATCTCCTGTCTGAACAGTTCAAAACCTGACTGTCCGGCCCACCCCCTGCAGAGGCGCTGCGCCGATCGTCGATGAGGAGATAGAGCGCGGTGGGACCCGGCAGAATCGGCCGGGTGGCAGGCTGCGCGGCCTAGGCCGGATGGCCTATGCACTTTCCCGACAGCCGTTTATCAGGGCCGGATGGAACGCGGGAATCCTTCCATGGCTCTGCAGGTGGAATCCGTCGCCGAGCTGCGCGAGCTCTATCGCGCGGCCGAGGCCCGCGCCGCGCGCCTGCGGTTGATGTCAGTCTGCGGGCGCCAGCTTGCCCTGGCCGAAGTGGGGACCAGCGGACCGATCCTACAGTCCTGTGCAAAGCGGTTAGCTTTCTTCCTGGGCTTTCGCACGGCCAGCTTGCTGCGCGAAAGTGATGTGTCGGGCCTGCCGGTTCCCGCTCCGGGAAGCACTGGCCGGGTGCTGGGCACGGTGCGGATCGATGGGCTTGCCACGCTGGAGGCAGTATCCGATCCGGAGGACCGGGAAACCTGCCGCTTGCTGCTGGAAATGATGGGCGCGACGATCGACCGGATTGACCGCGAACAGCGGTTGGAATTCGTGGTTGGTCGGCTGTTCTCGGCCCAGGAGGAAGAACGGCGCCGGGTTTCTCACGAATTGCATGACGGGGTAGCCCAGACTGCAACGGCGCTTGCCCGGCTGCTGGAGGGCAGCAATCCGGGGCAGCGCGATCTCGGCGGCGCCGAACGCAGCCGCCTTGCCGCGATTGCCCGCGATCTGGTGCGGGAGCTGCGGGCCGTGATCCAGGGCCTGCGACCGACTATTCTCGATGACCTGGGGCTGGCCGCCGGGCTGCGTGCCCTGACCGACGGGCTTGAGGCGGACGGCTATGCCGTCGCCGCGCGGATCGACAGCGACTTTCCGGTCTGGCCGCCCCATTTCGAAACCGCGCTGTTCCGGGTTGCCCAGGAAGCCCTGACCAACGTTCGCAAGCATGCCGGCGGACCCTGCGCTGTCGAACTTGAGCTGGTCGCCAGAACTGGCGAAGCGACCGGGCTGCTGCGGATCACCGACCAAGGGAAAGGGACCGGCCAGGTCGGCCCAGACAACCGGCTGGCGCAGTTCGGGATCGATGTCATGCGTGAGCGGATGGCCTCGATCGGCGGCACGCTTGACTGGCGGGCCGGCAAGTCTGGCGGCGTGACGGTCCTTGCCCGCTTTCCCTTGCCGGTGCAGCCATGACCGTGCGCATTATCATCGTCGATGACCACCAGCTCGCGCGCGAGGGGTTGAAGGCGGTGCTGTCCGACGATGGCTTTGCCGTGATCGGCGAGGCCGACAGTGGCGAGGCAGCAGTGTCACTGGTGACACAATTGAAGCCGGACGTGGTGCTGATGGATGTGCGCCTGGGTGCCGGAATCGACGGGCTCGAAGCGACCCGGCGGATTGCCGCGCTGGGCCTGCCAAGCAGGGTGCTGATGCTCTCGCTGCACGAGATGCCGGCCTATGTACGCGAAGCTTTGGCGGCCGGGGCCTGCGGCTATGTCCTGAAAGACGCCAGCATTGCCGAACTGCGCGGCGCGATCAGCCAGGTCATGGCCGGGCAAAGCGTGATACCGCTGGGCCTGATCAATGCAGCGCTGCGCGAGGGCGAGCCTGCTGCAAGCCAGTCCGATCCGGTCGCCTTGCTCACCGGGCGGGAGCGTGAAGTACTGGGCTTGGTCGCGCGCGGGCTGACTAACAAGGAAATTGCCCGCGACCTTGGGGTCAGTCCGGCTACGATCAAGGCCCATGTCGAACGGATCATTGCCAAGCTTGGCGTATCCGACCGGACCCAGGCTGCGGTGCTGGCGGCCCGTTCATCGCCCGCCGGATCGGGGCGTTGACAGTGCTGCGCGGTTTGACCCGGTTCTGGGCCGACCGCCCGCTGGCGCTCAAGGGGCTGGTGGTGGTCGCTCTGCCGCTGGCGATCCTGCTGGGTGCGCTCGTGCTGCTCTATGCCGCCAGCAATGCCGAGGTCCGGGCCGAGGAAGACGTTCGCCGGGCGGTGGCGATCCAGCGCGATACCTATCAGGTCCATGCCCTGCTGGCCGAGGCTGCGGCCGGGGTGCGCGGCTATGCCCTGACCGGCGAACCCCGCTTCCTTGAACCCTACCGCAAGGCCGAGGCCGAGCTGCCGCAGACCATGCAGCGGCTGGACGAGGCGATCCGCGATCCCGAAGTGCGCGGTCACTTCAACCGGATCAACGACCTGACTGTCCGCAAGCGCGAAGGGCTGAAGCGGATCGTCGATCTGGCCGACGATCCCGCCGCCCGGCGCGGCGAGCCTTCGCTGATCGAACAGGCGCTGGTCGCCAACAAGATCGTGCTCGATGCCATGCGCCAGGAAATTGACCTGATGCAGCGGCGCGAATCCGTGCTGCTGGAACAGCGCCGGGCGCGGGTCGACGATGTCCGCGACCGGTTTCTGCTGCTCACCGCGATCAGCGCGCTGGTCGGCCTGCTCGGCAGTCTGGCGGCAGTCTACCTGTTCTCCACCGGGATTGTCCGGCGGGTCCGCATGCTTGAGGCCAATGCCGAACTGCTCGCGCGGGGCGAGGCCCTGACCAACCTGCCCGAGGATGCCGACGAGATCGGCAAGCTCGCCCAGCGTCTCGCCCGGGCCAGTGCCCTGCTGCGCGGTCGGGAGCAGGCCCTGCGCGAAAGCGAGGAACGCTTCCGCCTGGTGATCGAGGAAGTGCGCGACTACGGCATCTTCGCGCTCGACCGGGACGGCACCGTCACCAGCTGGAACCTCGGCGCCCAGCGGATCAAGGGCTGGGAGGCCGCCGAGATCCTGGGCCACCACTTCAGCCGGTTTTACCCGGACGAGACCCGCGCGTTCCTGCCCGGAGAGATGCTCGAGCGGGCCCGCACTGCCGGCACTGCCGAGGACGAGGGCTGGCGGCTGCGCAAGGACGGCACCCGCTTCTGGGCCAACGTCGTGATCACCGCGCTGCACGACGAGCAGGGCGAACTGCGCGGCTTTGCCAAGGTCACCCGCGACATGTCCGAGCGCCGCCGCTCCGAAGAGGCGCTGCGCGTTGCGCGCGAGGAAGCCATCGCCGCCAGCCTGGCCAAGAGCGAGTTCCTGTCCCGCACCAGCCACGAACTGCGCACCCCGATGGCGGCGATCCTCGGCTTCGGCCAGCTGTTGGAACTGGACGAGGACGCCCTAGATCCGCGCCAGCGCGAGGCGGTCAGCCAGATCATGAAGGCCGGCCGGCACCTCCTTGCCCTGATCAACGACCTGCTCGACATTTCCAGCATCGAGGCCGGCGGGGCCGAGCTGGAGAATGCCGAGATCGACCTGGGCGAGCTGCTGCAAGAGGTTCACGCCCTGGTCGCCCCGGTGGTGTCCGCCGCCGGCTTGCAGTTCTCGCTGCAGGGGCCGGAGCAGCCGCTGATCGCCTGGGCCGACCGGCGCCGGGTGGTGCAGGTCATGCTCAACCTGGTGTCCAACGCCGCCAAGTACAACCGCACCGGCACCATGGTCCGCCTGTCCTGCCGGGCCAGCGGCCGCTTCGTCCGGGTCGAGGTGGAGGACGACGGCCCCGGCGTCGCCAGCGCCGAAGTCCCCCGCCTGTTCACCCCGTTTGACCGGCTCGGCCAGCAGAACCGCAGCCGGATCGACGGCACCGGGCTGGGCCTGGCCCTGTCGAAGCGGCTGATCGAATCGATGGGCGGCAAGATCGGCTATGAGGCCCCCGATCATGGCGCCCGGTTCTGGTTCACCCTGCCGGTCCGCCCCCCGGCCACCAAGCGCGGAGCCCGTTCATGACCGGAAGCCTGGTCGCCCAGTCCGAAATCCATGCCCGCCGGATCCTGATCGTCGATGACGAGGAGGCCAACATCCTGCTGCTCTCCAGCGTGCTGGAGCGCGAGGGCTATGGCAACATCCATACCACCACCGATCCCACCGCCGCGCTGGAGGCGTTCATCCGGATCGAGCCCGACCTGGTCCTGCTCGACCTGATGATGCCGGAGGTCGACGGCTTCCAGCTGCTCGAAGCCTTCCGCCGCCATGACCGGTCCGACGCGTTCCGCCCCGTGCTGGTCCTGACCGCCGATACCACCATCGCCGCGCGCCGCCGAGCACTGGCGCTGGGGGCCAAGGATTTCGTCTCCAAGCCGTTCGACGTGGTGGAGATCGCACTGCGGATCGCCAACCTGCTCGAAACGCGGATCCTCTACGAACGGCTCCGCGCCGGTCCGGCCTAGATCAGCGCCCGCAGCCGGTGGATATCGGCCGGATGGGCCAGCCCCGTCCCCGGGGTCAGCACCGCCGCCGTGCCGGCCGCCAGCCCCAGCTTCGCCGCATCGGCCACGTCCGCCCCCTGCGACAGGGCAAAGACCATGCCGGCCAGGAAACTGTCGCCCGCGCCGACCGCGCTGGCCGCCTGCACCGGGATCGCCGGCAGGCGCAGCGGGCCTTGGGCGCTGGCGATCAGCGCGCCTTCGTGGCCCATGGTCACGGCGACCACTTCGGCCCGGCCTTCGTCCACCAGCGCCATAGCGGCCGCGGCAATCGCCGCTTCGTCGGCCAGCTCCGCGCCGGTCAGCTGGCGCAGCTCGCCCAGGCTTGGCTTGACGAGGTGGACCCCGCCGCCGGCCAGCGCGCCTTTCAGGCCCCGGCCCGAACTGTCGAGCACGAACTTCGCGCCCCGCTCTGCCGCGACCCCGGCCACGCGGGCATAGAAATCGTCCGGCACGCCGGGCGGCAGCGATCCGCTGGCAATCAGGTAGCGGCAGCGGATCTGCGCCAGCGCCGCCAGGCAGGCCTGCCATTCCGGCTCGGTCACCGCCGGGCCGGGCGGGACGATGCGGTATTCCTTGCCGCTTTCCCGGTCGAGCACGGCGGCGGCGATCCGGGTTTCCCCGGCGATCGGGGTGCGGACCCGGACCAGCTGGTGCCGGTCGAGCAGGCCGTCCAGCGCCGCCCCGGTCGCCCCGCCGGACAGGTAGTGGCACCGCGCCGTGGCGCCGAGGCGCACCAGCACCCGCGCCACGTTGATCCCGCCGCCGCCGGGATCGTAATTCTCGGCCAGGCCGCGCATCTTGCGGGTATGGACCATCCGCTCGACCGCATAGGAGGCATCGATCGTCGGGTTGAGCGTCAGGGTGGCGGCGGTTTCCATCGCCCCATCATGGTCCGCCCGCGCCGCACGGGGCAAGCGCTTTTCGCGTGGTCCGGCGGCAGGAAGGGCATGAAGTTCGCCACAAAAGTGCAGTGAAGTTCCGGGCATTAATTGTGGTATATCAACGGGATGGGTGAGCGAACTTCGCGATCTTTGCCCGAGTGACGCGTGAAAGTTTCGCGCGCGGCCCGGCCCCGGCGGCTTGCGGGGTGTAGGAGGTATTCAGGCTGAGAAAGAACGGCCGGCCAGTGTGACAGCATTTGCCCGTGTAGGAAAACGGCGCGCGGAGGAGATGCTAACACCGCAGCCCGCGTTCATCCGCAAGATGTGGACCTTCAAGCGTCCCGAAACCTTGCACCGTGCAATTGCGCTGTTGCGAATTGCGGCGGGCCGCATTCTGCCGCGCGGCCTCGATCATGGCGGCTTGATAAGTCGGTGAGCGCCAGGTGTTGCCGCGCTTCACAAAGACGTGCGAACGACGATTGGTGGTCGTCACGCCCATGCTGGAAACGGTTTGGTCAAACGTGCAGAGATACTCACCCGCCTTGCGCGCAACACAACGCGAATTTGCCACTGAGAAGCGGACTTCGACCGACAAGCCGAACATGGTCGTGCGCGAGATTCCGTTTTCATAGTCGGTTCCGCGCTGAGTCACCCCCATTGCGTCGCCCACCGTAGGCACGCCATAAGTGTTTTCATAGACCAGTGCATCGCGGATTTGCCGCGGCCCCGGCGCGCCAGAAGGCGATGCGCCCGGCTTTCCTCCGGCAGCAGCGCGCTGCGGCGCACTCGCGGCGGCATTCTTCTGCACCACCGGGAGGTCCTTGCAGGCCTGCTGGTCGTTTGCGCGGCAGGCCTGCTGATACAGCTGGATCGCGCGTGGATAGTTCTTCGCCACGCCTTCGCCGTTGTAGTACATGTAACCAGAAGCGCGGCACGATCTGGCGCTGCCAAGATTGCAGCCCTTCTGATAGATTGCCGCTGCCTGCACCGGATCCTTCCGGTAAACTTCTCCGTTATTGTAGAACCAACCGAGCGAGTTGCAGCCTAGTCCCAGACCCAACGTGCAGGCTTTGTTGTAAAGCGCAGCGGCTCGCGATTTGTCGACCGGTGAGCCAATCCCGTCAAAGTACAGGTTGGCTCGCCAATGGCAGCCGCGCGGTTCCCCCGCCTGGCATGCACGCTCGTAAAAGGCGGCGGCGGCAACCAGATCCCTTTCAATGCCAAGCCCCTTCTGATAGCTCATGCCTAGCGCCACGCAGCCTAGCTGCGATCCCTTGTCGCACGATGTTGCAGCCAGCTCCCGGCCCAGCATCGGATTGGCAGGTACGTTCTGCCCATGCAGGTAAAGCAGGGCCATGACCGCACAGGCGTTCTGGCTACCTTTGGCGCAGCCCGGTTCGGCCAATCTCCGGGCTGCTGCGAAATCCTGATTGTCATAAGCGGTCGCAGCCTGATTGACCGCTGGCTTCGCCGCTTGACCAAAGGCAGTGCCGGTAACCAGACCAATGCAAATCCCGAACAGGCCAAGCCAGTAAGTTGCGCCAACCTTCATTGCCTTGCCCCAAGCTCAGGATTATCAAAAAATATTGGATAACTTAGTGGTTACTAGCCTGCAAGTGCGCCGCACCTGTGGTGGCGGCTTGAACCGGATGCCCGCGCGGTGCCACATGACGGGCAGGGCGTGACGGCAAGGGAAGGGGCATCGTGACAGCAGACCGGATAACGGGCGGGGCGGTGGGCAGGCCTCTGCGGATCATGGCCTGGGCGATCGTGGTCTCCCACGCGATCGGCGCGGCGGCCAATGCGGCCAGCCTGCTGGCCGGCGATCCGCGCTATGCGCCGGGGCTGTGGCTCACTTTCATGGGGCTGAAACTGGCCGGGCTGGCCGCGGGCGTGCTGCTGCTGCGCGGATCAAAGGCCGGCGCCTGGCTGTTCCCCGCCTCGCTGCTCGCCGGAGCCGGCGTGGCGCTGGCCTTCACCGGGCCCTATCCGCTGGTGCTGTGGGCCGGGGCGGCGTTGGTGCTGCTGGCGGTGCTGGGCGGGTTTGTTTGGGTGTTGCGGGGAGCGTTACGACAATAGCAGATCATGCCTTATCCCCCGGTTGGAGTAGTTTTTCTTGTTTTCGACTAGGAGGCTGAGCGGAAGGCGCTTGCCCTTGTAAGTAAAGTGGGGTCTTTTCGACGTCGGAAGGCCACTGAGGCATTTCAAGCGATGCATCGTATGAATACAGAAGTGCCTCGATACCATCTCCTGTTGCTCCAAGCTCTCGTTGGATAGCCGCTCCGTACCCCAGAAGTTTGATGATCGAGGCGATCGTTTGATCAAGTTCGGTATCTGTTAAGGCTCGATTGAAGTATCGGACGCGACCTTTTCCATCTAAAGAAAAAAGAACAGCCTCTGATTTGCTGGGGTCGGCATCTGTTGGGCGAGTTCCATATATTGCGTGAACATAGAAATTTCGATATCCTAAAAGGGTCGAATAACCCTTAGAGAAGTGACGTAGGTGTGTTCCTATATCTCCCATCTCATGGCTTGCGACTTCAATCGCTTGCATGAGTGTACGGTTGCCTAACTCGGCTGTTACAGCCATGCTAATTGCGCTTTCGCCCAAAAGAAGTTGAGCTATTTGTTTGGCGGTGGCTTCAGCGTGATTCCAAAATATGATGGCTGAGGTGAAGCGCAGGGCAATCCCGGACACATTGGCGACATCATCTGATTGCGACATGGCTATGTTCCTCTTTCTGTCTGAGAAGGTTTAAACCGGGAATCGTATTGGAATCGTTCCAATTATTAAACGGGCTATTAAATGAAATTTAAAGCAAAAGGGGACGAGCCGAAACTCGGCTCGTCCCTGCGATCAGAATGAAAAGGTCTGCTGATCGGGATCGGTCCCGCGCTTACCTGTGTTCACTTCAGATACGCGCCCCTGATTCCAGCCAAGGTCAGCTGCGATATCGTGCTGATATTCACCAGCGGCAAGTCGCGCTTTGACAAGACGGATGTTTTCTGGGGTGTAAGGCGCCCTTTTCGGACGCTTCTTTGGTTCATACAGCATGGCCGAAAATCCTTATTGCTCGGCGTGGTATGACCGCTTGACAGGATGTCCCGCGTGTAGGATTGCTCCTTCAATGCGGGGAAAATCCCGCTCCTGCTACCGGCCAAGGGTCAGCAGGAGTTGCCCCGCAAAGGCCCCCGGTGTCGTTACCACCGGGGGCTTTTCTTATTGGGCAACCAAGAACTTGATTCCCCTTCTCATTCAATTAGTCCATCCCTTGTCTTTTCCGGGCCGGGGAATCTGTGAATAAAAGAATGAACAACCGGGCCCAGAGTTCGAGGGAGTCTGTTGGTCAATTCATAGCGTTCACCCCCGACACCCCCCGTTCCCATCCCGCTCCATCTCCCCTAGAACCCGCCGCATGGACCACACCGGCACAGCCCTGATCCTTGCTGCCACCGGCGCGGCGCTGGCGATGACGTTGATTGTCGCGGTGCGCTATGTGCTGACCAGCGGGCTGTTTGCCTGGCTGACCGAGCGGCGGATGCCGGGGTTGCACCGGCGGTTGTCGCCGCAGGTGCGGCGGGAGATCGGGTTGTCGCTGGCCTCCTCTGCCATCTATGGCGTGCCGGCGGGGGTGCTGGCCTGGGGCTGGCGGGAACGCGGCTGGACGCGGATCTACAGCGATGTGGGGGACTGGCCGCTGTGGTGGCTGCCGCTGTCGTTCCTGCTGTGCCTGCTGCTGCACGATACCTGGTTCTACTGGACCCACCGGCTGATGCACCGCCCGGCCTGGTTCAGGGCGATGCACGCGGTCCACCATGACAGCCGCCCGCCCACGGCCTGGGCGGCGATGAGCTTTCACCCGCTGGAGGCGATCACCGGGGCGGTGGTGGTGCCGGTGCTGGTCCTGGTGCTGCCGCTGCACATCGGCGTGGTCGGCCTGCTGCTGGCGGTGATGACCTTGATGGGGGTGACCAACCACATGGGCTGGGAACTGTTTCCGCGCTGGCTGGTCCACGGCCCGGCCGGGCGCTGGCTGATCACCGCATCGCATCACCAGTTGCACCATGATCGCTACCGCACCAATTACGGGCTCTACTTCCGCCTGTGGGACCGCCTGTGCGGCACCGATGGCGGGCTGGGGCGGTTTGACGGGAAGGCGGCCGGTTCGCCCTGACAGGCCCTTGCCGCTTTGCGCCAAGCTGCTACCCCGATCGGGACGCAGGAAGGGTGGAGAGGGCCGGTGGCGGTGAAGTTCGAACGCATTCCCTACATGGTGGTGTTTGACGAGGTCAGCGCCTTCAAGGACACCTATGGCGGGGCGATCGGCAAGGTCGCGGTGGAAGCGATGCACCTGAAGCCGGAGGTCCCTTCGGACACGGTGGTGGTGTTTTCCCACCCGATCGGCGGCGGGGCGTGGCTGCCGCTGGTGTCGATGCTGGCGCGGATGGGCGTCCACACGATCTATGCCAACACCCGCTATCGCGGCAACGATACGGCGCTGATCATGGAGCGCGCGACGATGGATTTCGCCGCGGTGATCCGCGATGCGAAGGAACGGCTGGGTTACGCCAAGGTCTATCTGGGCGGCTGGTCGGGCGGGGGGGCGCAGAGCCTGTTCTATCAGGCCGAAGCGCAGGACCCGCGCGTCACCCATACTCCGGCGGGCGATCCCTATGATCTGGTCGCGGCAAAGTTCATTCCGGCCGATGGCGTGCTGCTGCTGGCGGCGCACCTTTCGCGCAACCTGACGCTGACCGAATGGATGGACGCCTCGATCGAGGATGAAAGCCGCCCGTTCGAGCGCAATCCCCAGTGGAACATCTTTGCCCCCGATGGCCCGAAGCCGCCGTTCTCGGCCGACTTCGTGGCCGAATACCGCGCCCGCCAGATCGAGCGCAACCGCCGCATCACCGCTTGGGTGAAGGAACAGCTGGCGGACCTCAAGGCGCAGGGGCTGGACAACCACGAGCGCTGCTTCACCGTGCAGGGGACCATGGCCGATCCGCGCTGGGTCGATCCCGCGGTCGATCCCAACCAGCGCAAGCCGAACTGGTGTATGCTGGGCGATCCCTTCGTGGTCAACGACGGGCCGGTGGGCCTCGCCCGGTTCACCACGCTGCGCTCGTGGCTGTCGCAGTGGTCCTACGATGACAGCAACGCCGACGGCCTGAGATGCGCCGCGCGGATATCAACCCCGATGCTGGTGATCGAGAACGGCGCCGACGATGCCTGCACCCCCAGCCACGCCGCCCGGCTGATGGCGGCGGCGACGCGCTGCCAGATTGATCACCACGTGATCGACGGGGCCAACCACTATTACTTCGGCCAGCCCAGCCTGGCCCAGCAGGCCGCCGAAACGGTGCGCGACTGGATCGCGGGGCAGGGATGAGCCGCAGCATCGAATTCGTCGAAGTCGGCCCGCGCGACGGGTTGCAGAACGAGGCGGTCATCGTGGGAACCGCCGACAAGGTCGCGCTGATCCGCCGCGCGATTGCGGCGGGCGCGCGGCGGATCGAGGTGGCGAGCTTCGTCAATCCGAAGAAGGTGCCGCAGATGGCCGATGCCGAAGCGGTGGTGGAGCAGCTGGGCCGGGTGGACGGACTGACCCGGATCGGGCTGGTGCTGAACGAGCGCGGGGCGGAGCGGGCGCTGTCGACGGGCCTCGATCAGCTGGGCGCGGTGGCGGTCGCCTCGGACGAGTTCGGCGCGCGCAACCAGGGGCAGACTTCGGCGGAATCGGTGGCGGTCGCGGCTCGGATTATCGCCATGGCACAGGCGGCGGGGATCACGGCGCAGGTGACCATTGCCACGGCATTCGGCTGCCCCTTCACCGGCCCGGTCGATCCGGCCCGGGTGGTCGCCATGGCGCGCGAACTGGCCGCCGCCGGCCCGGTCGAGATCGCGCTGGCCGACACCATCGGCGTGGCGGTTCCGGCCGAGGTTTCGGCTCTGGTCGGCGCGGTGCGGCAAGCGGTGGCTCCGCTGCCGGTGCGGGTCCACTTTCACAACACCCGCGGCACCGGCATCGCCAACGTCTGGGCCGCGGTGGAGGCCGGGGCGGGGGTGGTCGATGGCTCGATCGGCGGGCTGGGCGGCTGTCCCTTCGCCCCCGGCGCGGCCGGCAACGTGGCGAGCGAGGACGTGGCCTGGATGCTGGAGCGCTCGGGCGTGGCGACCGGGCTGGATCTGGCCCGGCTGGTCGATACCGCGCGCTGGCTGGGCGAAGTGATGGGCAAGGAGATGCCGTCGATGCTGGCGAAAGTGGGCGCGCCATGAGCGGGGCGCTGGAAGGGATCCGGGTGGTCGAACTGGGCCAGCTGATCGCCGGGCCGTTCTGCGGCCAACTGCTGGGCGACATGGGCGCCGACGTGATCAAGATCGAACCCCCCGGCGCGGGCGATCCGATGCGGACCTGGGGCAATGGGGAGCACAAGGTGTGGTGGGACGTGATCGGGCGCAACAAGCGTTCGGTCACCGCCAACCTGCGCGTCGCCGAAGGGCAGGACCTCGCCCGCCGCATGCTGGCCGGGGCCGACATCATGATCGAGAATTTCAAGCCCGGCACGATCGAGAAGTGGGGCCTTGGCCCGGACGATCTCCACGCCATCAACCCCCGGCTGATCGTGGTCAGGATGAGCGGCTATGGCCAGACCGGGCCCTATGCAACCCGCGCCGGATATGGCGGGATCGGCGAGGCGATGGGCGGCTGGCGCGCGATCGTCGGTGATCCGGACCGGCCCCCGGCGCGGATGGGCGTGTCGATCGGCGATACCCTGGCGGCGACCTATGGCTGCATGGGTGCGCTGGCCGCGTTGCAGGCGCGGGAACGCAGCGGCAAGGGCCAGGTGGTCGATTCCGCGCTCTATGAAGCGGTGCTGCAGGTGATGGAAAGCGTGGTGCCGGAATATGCCCTGATGGGGCTGGTGCGGCAGCGCTCCGGATCGATCCTGCCCGGCATTGCCCCCAGCAACGTCTATGCCTGTAAGGACGGCGAATACATGATCGGCGGCAACGGCGACACGATCTTCGCCCGGCTCTGCACCGCGATGGGCCAGCCGGAACTGGCCAGCGACCCGCGTTTTGCCACCCACGTCGCGCGCGGCCAGCGGCAGGCGGAACTGGACGATCTGATCAACCTCTGGACATCGACGAAGACCATCGACGAGGTCGAGGCGCTGATGATCGAACATTCGGTCCCGGCCGGGCGGGTCTACACCGGGCGGGAAATGCTGGCCGATCCGCACTTTGCGGCGCGGCAGGCCATCGCCACGGTTCCGCACCCGGTCCACGGCGAACTGAAAATGCAGGCACCGATGCCGCGCCTGTCCGATACACCCTCCGCGATCCGACGCCGCGCTCCGCTTCACCCCGGCGAGCACAACGCCGAGGTCTATGGCGAAATTCTGGGGCTGGGCGCGCAGGAACTGGCTGACCTTGCCGCGCGCGGTGTGATATAGCGGCCAGCGGGGAGAGGGGTCAGGAGATGCCGATGGACTGGCACGACGTGATGGCGCTGGCCCGGGGCGCGGACAATCCGCCGCCCCGCCGCGTGGAAAAAACCGAAGAGGAATGGCGCGCGCAGCTGACGCCGGACCAGTACCAGGTAACCCGCCTGGCCGGGACCGAGCGGCCGTTCTCCAGCGGCATGTGCAGCCTGTTCCAGCCCGGGCTCTATGCCTGCGCCTGCTGCGGGACCGAACTGTTCGACAGCACGACCAAGTTCGAAAGCGGCACCGGCTGGCCCAGCTTTGGCGCGCCGGTGACCGACGGCGTGGTCGGCTATCACATGGACCAGAGCCACGGGATGATCCGGGTCGAAGTGACCTGCAACGTCTGCGATGCGCACCTGGGCCACGTCTTTCCCGATGGCCCGCCGCCGACGGGGCTGCGCTATTGCATCAACGCGCTTTCGCTGGAGAAGATTCCGGCCTGATGTTCCAGTTCGATCACAGCCTCGCGCGGGAGCTGGAGGGGTTCTACGTGCCCGTTCAGGCCGCGAAGCCGCGCGCGCCGCGCATGGTGGCCTGGAATGCGCCGCTGGCCGAAGCGCTTGGCCTGCCGCAGGCGGACGAGACGCAATGGACGGCGTGGCTGTCCGGCGCGGAGGCAGTGCCGGGATCACAGCCGATCGCGCTCACCTATGCGGGCCACCAGTTCGGCCATTTCAACCCGCAGCTGGGCGATGGCCGGGCGCTGCTGCTGGGCGAAGTGATCGCGCCGGGCGGCGCGCGGTTCGATCTGCAGTTCAAGGGCTCCGGCCCCACGCCGTTCTCGCGCCAGGGTGACGGCAAGAGCGCGCTCGGCCCGGCGCTGCGCGAATACCTGATGTCCGAAGCCATGGCCGCACTGGGCGTGCCGACCACCCGCAGCCTGGCCGTGGTGGCCACCGGCGAAGGCGTGTGGCGCGATACCCCGCACCCGGCCGGAGTGCTGACCCGCGTCGCCGCCAGCCACTTGCGCGTCGGCAGCTTCGAATGGGCCGCCGCGCACAAGGGCCGTCAAGCGGTGGAGCGGTTGGCCGACTATGCTCTGGCCCGCCATTTCCCGGACCGGATGGAAGCGCGCAACCGGCCGCTGGCGCTGCTCGAAGCTGTCACCGAGGCGCAGGCCGCGCTGGTCGCGCAGTGGCTGTCGATCGGTTTCGTCCACGGGGTGATGAACACCGACAACGTGACCATTTCGGGCGAGACGATCGACTATGGCCCCTGCGCCTTCCTCGATGCCTATGCCCACGATCAGGTGTTCAGTTCGATCGATCGCGGCGGGCGCTATGCCTATGGCAATCAGCCGGTGGTGTGCCGCTGGAACCTCTACCAGCTCGCCTCGGCGCTGATCGAGGCGATCGTCGCCGTTGACGAGGGCGACAACGAGGCGGCACGGCAATTGCTGGATGGCTTCGGCGCGCGGTTCGAAGGGCACTGGATCGCGGCGATGCGCCCCAAGCTGGGCCTGACCCGCACCGATGACGGCGACGTGGCGCTGGCCCAGGCGCTGTTCCAGGCGCTGGAAGGGCAGGGGGCGGATTTCACCCGGCTGTTCCGCGCTCTGGCGGCTTCGCTGAGCGAGGGATACGGAGCCGTTGCCGCGGAAGTGACCGATCCCGCCGCCTTGCAGCACTGGTGGGACCAGTGGCAGGCGCGGCTGGCGAGCGAACCGGCCGACCCGGCTGAGCGCGCCGCGCGGATGGATGCGGTCAACCCGCTCTACATCGCCCGCAACCACCTGACCGATGCTGCTCTGGCCGAGGCGGAAGCGGGCAACATGGCCCCGTTCGAGGAACTGCTGGCACTGGTGCGCCAGCCCTTTACCCGCCGCGCCGGGATGGAGCGCTACGAACACGGCGCACCCGATGGCGCGCCTGCCCACGTCACCTATTGCGGCACCTGAAGCCGTTTCATCGCCGCGGCAAACTGGGCGTCCAGCCCGGGATTGTCGCCGATGAACTCGCTCACGCCCTTGGTCTTGGGCGGATAGAGCACCGGGTTGCCGCGATAGTCGGGCGGGAGCAACCGCCGCGCCGCCTCGTTCGGAGTGGGAAACCAGATGTGCCCGGCAATCGCTGCCCCGGCGCTGGCATCCAGCAGGTAATCGATCAGCATGTGGGCATTGCCGGGGCGGTCGGCGCCTTTGGGAATGCACAGGCAATCGCACGACAGCAGCGCGCCTTCCACCGGTACGGCAAAGGCGATGTCGGGATCTTCCAGCGCCACTTGCACCAGATCGCCGTTCCACAGCACGGCCAGATCGGCCTCGCCGCGCAGGAGCAGGTCCTGCCCGCCATCGTTGTGCAGTCTGGCGGTGCGCGGCAGGGCGGCGGCGAGCAGTGCCTCGGCCTGTTTCAGCCGGGCCGGATCGAACAGGTTGGCGGAATGGCCCAGCGCCTTGGCCGCCAGGCGAAACAGCACCGCCGGATCGGCCGGCAGGGCAACCCGCCCGAACCGTTCCGGCGCGCCCAGCAGGTCCTTCCAGCCTGCTGGCGGGCGCGGCACTTTCGATTTGCGATAGCCGATTCCCATGGCCAGCCAGGTATAGGGCACCGAATGGGCATTGCCGGGATCATAGGGCAGGTTGGCGAAGGGTGCTTCCAGATTGGCCAGGTTGGGCAGGCGGCGGTGGCTGATCGGGGCGAGCAGCTCCTCGCGCACCATCCGCTCCACCCAGTGGCTGGAGGGGACGACCAGATCGAAGCCGTGGCCCCCGGCTTTCAGCTTCGCATGGAGCTCTTCATTGCTGGCAAAGGTGGTGGCGGTCACCTTGATCCCGGTGGCGCGGTAAAAATCGTTGAGCGTGGTTTCGCCCAGGTAATCGCGCCAGATCGCCAGCGACAGTTCCTGCCCTTCGCCAAGGCAGGCGGACAGCAGGGGCGCGCCCAGCCCGGCCAGCGCCAAGCCGCCCAGCGCCGTGCGCCGCGTGATGTCCAGCCCCCGAGCCATGACGCCTGTTAATCAAGCCGATGCGCCAAGGGAAGCGCGTGATTGCCGTAGACCCAAGTGTTTGCCATGATTGGGCAATGGAACTGAACGATCCGGGCGATTACGATCCCGATCCGCCGCCGCGGACCAAGGCGGGCGTGATCGTGCTGGTCGCATTGCTGCACGTGGTGGTGGTGCTCGGCCTGATCCGCGCCTTCGCCCCGGATTTCACCGCGCAGGTGACCGAGAAGGTCCTCTCAACCTTCACCGTCACCATAACCGCCCCGCCGCAGCCGCCACCCCCGGCCGAGCAGCCCAGGGAGGCCGGCAACGAAGGCGCGGCCGGCAAGCAGGCCGTGCCCAAGGCTGCCGCCGCGCCCGAACCGAAGATCCCGATTGCCAAGACCCCTGCGCCCAAGGCAAGCTCCAGCGGCAGCGCCGATACCTCCGGTGCGACCAGCGCGGGCAGCGGCACCGGCGCGGGCGGACAGGGCAGCGGCCCCGGCGCGGGTGGCAGCGGATCGGGCCAGGGCGGCGGCGCGGCGACCAAGGCGGTGCACATTTCCGGCCAGATCAACAACGCCAAGGACTTCCCGATCCCTCCCGGCGGGCGCGAGGCGCGGATCGGCAAGTCGGTGATCCTGGCGCTGACCGTCGCCCCCAGCGGCCGGGCCACCGGGTGCCGGATCTACAAGTCCAGCGGCTTTCCCGAAACCGACGCCACAGCCTGCGTGCTGGCGATGGAGCGCTTGCGTTTCAAACCCGCCACCAACGCGGCGGGCGATCCGGTGACGTCCACGTTCTACTGGCAGCAGAAGTTCTTTTTCTGAGGGGCACCCTAAGGCTGCTGCGTCACCCGGATCATGCTGGTGTCATAGCCCAGCGCCCCGGCGCGGGCGATCAGGGCGTCGACCCGGGCCTTGCCCGGCGCGGCCTCGCGGCTGAGGATCCACAGGTAGCGGCCCGAAGGCTCGCCGACGATCGCCCAGCTGTAATCGTCCGCCCGGTCCAGCACCCAGTAATCGCCATAGAACGGACCGAAGAAGCTGACCTTCAGCTTGGCATTGGTCTGCGTGTCGACGATCTTGGCCTTGCCCGCGGCGTCACTCACCTTGCCATCGGGCTTGCGGCAGCGGTTGAGGACCGAGATCTTGCCGTCACCCCGCAGGGCATAGTCGGCCGTGACCCCTTCACAGTCCTTCTGGAAGCCCTGCTCATAGCGGGCCAGTTCGTACCAGCGGCCCAGGTAGCGGCTCAGTTCCACGCTTTTGGCCGGTTCCGGCACGGCGCGGTTGCCGACCGGGTGCTTGGAAAAGACCGTGGCGCAGCCCGGCAGGGCAAGTGCGGCAAGGATCAGGGCGGGGAGGGCAAGCTTGCGGTTCATGGCGCGTCCTGTGGGCGTTTCCTGCTGAACATAGGATTGCGCGGCGCTTTGCACAGGGCGCCTGCCCGTTTAGACAGGGGGCATGATCGCCCAGACCATCCAGCTTGCCCTTGCCCCCGTCTTCGTCCTGGTGGCGATCGGCAACATCCTCAACCTGCTGTCATCGCGGCTGGGCCGGGTGGTGGACCGGGCGCGGCACCTGCAGGAACGCCACACGGCCACCGAAGGGCCGGACCATGACGAAGTGGTCGCCGAAATCCGCATGATCGACCAGCGGATCAAGCTGATCACCCGCGCGATCCGTGTGATGGTGACCTGCGGCCTGGTGATCGGCGCGACCGTGGCGGTGTTGTTCCTGGAAGAACTGATCGGCTTCAGCCTGCAACGCGTCGCCGCTGCGCTGTTCCTGCTGGCGGTGGGCCTGCTGATGTGGGCGCTGATCCTGTTCCTGCGCGAAACCCAGGTTGCCGCCCAGCAGCTCCGCATCCCGCGGATCTACCTGGAGCTTTAGGCCAGCAGTTTCTGGGCCTTTTGCTCCACCACGCCGCGGACCATCGGCTCCAGGAAGGCCAGCGCGCCGGGCAGGGCGAAATCGAACACCAGTTCGGTCTCGGTCACGTCGATCGTGCCGGACACGCTCTGGCCCATGGCCTTGACGGCCAGGGCCATGCGGTCTTCCAGCGGCCAGGTGATGTCCACCTGCGCGCCGCCGGGGAACAGGCCGGCCAGCTCGTCGCTGCGGGCGTGCATCCGCCGGCGCACTTCATCGCGGCCAAGGGTGTGGGGAACGGCGAGGCGCATCAGGGTTTCCCTCCGGCCTCGTCGATTGCGTCGCCGTACTTGTAATCGAGATAGCGGGTCTTGATCGCCAGATTGTCGATCGCGCCGCTGGCAAGCTGGCGGGTCACGCTGTCGATCTCGGTGCTGATCTTGCCGAGGCTGTCGAGCAGGTGCTGGTCCGGGCTGCGGCCGGCCTGTTCCTCACCGCGCAAATGGCGCGGGATCGAGGTGTAGGTGGAAACCAGTTCCGGCAGATGCTCGCCCACCAGCTTGCGCACTTCGCGCGCCGCCGGGGTGCGCTCGTCCAGCCCGTCAAGCTGGGTGGCGAGCGCATCGAGTTGCAGGCCAATGGTATCGACCAGCTGCACCGCCGGGGCGGGCAGGGCCGGGCGCTGCTGTTCCAGCCACAGCTCGGTCCGCCCGACCAGCGATTTGACATCGCTGCCGCGCAGCACCTCGCGGCTGGGCATTTCCAGCTTGGGCACGAAAGCAAAGAACAGCACGGCGGCCACCACGGCGGCAAAGGCCAGCATCACTCCGGCAAAGCCGATCCCGTCCAGCACCAGCCCGGCGGCGACCACTGCCGCCACGATGCCCAGCACCGTGACGGCAAAGCCGCGCGCCTTCTTCAGCGCGTGCTGGCGTTTCAGCGCGGCCGAGCGCCGCCCGATCGAGACCGTGCGCCGCCCGCCCGCGCGCTGCTGGGCGAGCGACTGGCGCGCGCTACGCAGGATCGCGTCCGACTGGTGCGCTTCTCCCGCCAAGTCAGCCCTCCAGGGTCAGCAGGCTGGGAGCTTCGCCGGCGACCTGGGCCTGATTGGCCCCTTCGGCCCGGGCAATGTAGCCCTTGGACTTTTCCACCTCGGCCGAGAGGGTGGTGACGGTCTGCTTCATCGAATCGAGCGCTTTCAGCTTGAACGTGTCGATGTTGTCCATCGTGTCGTAGATGTTCTGGAAAGCGCGCTGCAGCGTTTCCAGCGGGATCGTGCTGCTGGCGGCCTGTTCGTGGATCCGGCCGGTCTGTTCGCGCAGCAAGGTGCCGGTGGAATCGATGATCCCCGCCGTGGTGGCGTTGAGCGCGGTGACCTGTTCCAGCACCAGCCGCTGGTTGGCCATGGCCTGGGCGACGGTCACGGCAGTGCGCAGCGCGGCAACCGTGGTGGTGCTGGCGCGGTCCACACCCTTGACCAGTTCGACGTTGTTCTTCTTGACCAGATCGAGCGCCAGATAGCCCTGCACCGATACCGCCATCTGCGTCAGCAGGTCCTGCGTGCGCTGGCGGACATAGAACAGCGCGGTTTCGCGGATCGCCTTGGCCTTGGCCGGGTCGGTCGCGTCCAGATCGGCGGCCTTTTCCTCCAGCCGCTCGTCCAGGGTGCGGCTGATGTGGATCATCTGCTCCAGGTTGCCCATGGCTTCCCACAGCTTCTGCCGCTCCACGTCGATCGCGGCATTGTCCATCAGCAGCTCGTCCTTGCCGCTGGAGAGGTGGCCGAGGATCGCCTGGATATGGCCCTGCGCGCTTTCATAGGACTGGAAATAGCGCTTCATCGAATTGCCGAAGGGGATGATGCCCAGGAACTTGCGCCCCTTGGACAGCTTGCCCTGCTTGCCCGGATCGAGCGTTTCGACCGTCTTGCGCAGCTCGGCCAGGTTGGCGCCGACCCCGGCTTCCTTGTCCATCGCCCGGATCGGCCGGTCGAGGAAGCGGTTGCTCATCCCCGCCGCGGCCATGATTTCCTTGCGGCCCATGTTGGTGATGGCATCGACCTTCTTGCCGAATTCGGGCGAGTTGGCATCGGATGCGATCAGGTCGGCGATGAAGGCTTCGACCTTCTGGTCCAGCTTGGTCTTGGCCTCGTCCGCCACGGGGACCAGTCCCACGGCCTTTTCGGCGGGGACCACCGGCACCGGATCGGGCGGGGTCAGGGTCAGCGTCGGGGCTTCGGTTGCGGTCGGCGTGGTGGCCATGGCAGTGTTTTCCGTGTCCTTGCAAAAGGGATGCGGCCAATGTGGGGCCATGCCCGCAGCGTTGCAAGCTGTATTGTCGATGTAAGACAGAGCGCGCTCGACGAGCGTTGTCACCGTGCTGTCGCCAAATCGCAACCGAACTGTCCCGGGATCGTCGCGCAGCCGTCAAACAGCGGGCCTATCGGCGGCGCAACTTCAACCGTTGCGAGACCATTCCATGACCGCGATTCGCTCCGCCCGCCAAGCCCGTGCCCCGCGCATTTCCGCCGCCCTGCTGGCCGGAACCAGCCTGATCTGGGGCCTGCCCGCCCTGGCCGAAGAGGCTGCCGCCGAAGCTGACGACAGCCAGACCATCGTTGTCACCGGCCAGCGCCCGATCGCCGAATCCGAAGCCGCCGCGCTGGAAACCCAGCGCAAGTCGGATTCGCTGGTGACGGTTGCCGCAGCGGACTCGGTCGGCCGCCTGCCGGACCAGAACATCGCCCAGGCCACCGGCCGCCTGCCCGGCGTCGCGGTAGAGCGCGACCAGGGCCAGGCCCGCTACATCAGCCTGCGCGGCGCGCCCAATTACTGGACCACCCTGTCGTTCGACGGGATCAACGTGGTCAGCCCCGAAGGCCGCGATGCGCGGTTCGATTCGATCCCCTCGGCGATTGCCGGCAAGATCGTGGTGTCCAAGGCCGTGACCCCGGAAATGCCGGGCGAGACGGTTTCGGGCAATGTCAACGTGATCACCCGCTCGGCCTTCGATTACAAGGGCCTGCATCTCGCCGGGAAGGCCGGCTACGGTTACGCCGAACTGGGCGACCGCGACGAGTATGAAGCCTCGCTGGTCGTCTCCAACCGCTTCGCCGCCGGCGATGGCGAAGTCGGCGTGCTGCTGTCGGGCAGCTACTACGAACGCAACATGGTGACCGACAATTTCGAGATCGACTGGGAACGGGTCAACCAGGACCAGCGCCCGGACAGCGCCACCCGGTTCTGAGCGCGCGAGACCGAAAACAAGCTCTACCGCCTGAAGCGCAAGAACTGGTCGGTGTCCGGCCGGATCGACTGGAAGCCGGACAGCGACAACACCCTGTCGGTCCGTTCGGTCTACACCATCTTCACCGACCACGAAGCGCGCGACAACTATATCTTCGACATGGATGACCGCCAGGGCGATCTGGTGGCCAACACGGCGGCCTGTTCGACCGCAGTCAACCCGACCCCGACCACCACCGGCTATGCCGATGTCTGCATCGGCAACACCCCGCTGGTCGGCACGGTCTACGGCGTCGACATCAACCAGCGTTCCACGCTGCGCTTCTTCCGCCAGTCGATATTCACCAACACCCTGGCCGGTGAGCACCGCTTCGGTGGCGGCTGGTCGGTGAACTGGCTGGGCAACTACACCGAATCCAAGGATGACCGTTCGGTGGTGGGCGAAGCGCGCTGGGACAGCCCCTCGACCCGCACCCTGCGTCCGACCGTGGCCTACAATTTCACCGATCCGTTCCGCAATACGCCGATGCTGTACACCACGCTGCAGCTGACCAGCCCGACCCGCTATCAGGCCGGAACGGCGGTGACCGATATCGACACTTTCACCAAGCCGCTGTCGTCGCTGCGGGTGCTGGACGCGGTCGATACGACCAAGGCCTATACCGCCAAGCTGGTGATCGCCAAGGAAACCACCTTCTTGGGCGGCGAGGCCGAATTCAAGGCCGGGTTCCAGTTCGACCAGCGGACCAAGGTGGCCGATGAAAGCCAGGTCCAGCTGACCAATGCCCAGGCCGGCTCGATCGGCATGCCGACCAGTTACACCCCGTTCTCGATCAACCTGCCGTTCCAGGGCGCGATCCCGATGGGTTACACCTTCCGCTATTTCGATACCGCTCAGATGCAGCAGTATTCGGATGCGGCGCGCCAGAACTTCACCTTCACTCCCAACACCGGCAACAATTACGACGTGCGCGAGCAGGTCTATGCCGGCTTCCTGATGGGCACGGTGCGGTGGGACTGGGGCTCGCTGCTGGGCGGGGTGCGGATCGAGCACGTCAAGAACCGCGGGATCGCCGTGGCCACCGTCGGGGCGACCACCGGGCTGGTGACCGCGGAATCGAGCCAGACGCTGGTCTTCCCCAGCCTGCACTTCAATTACAACCTGGATGACAGCAAGAAGCTGCGCCTGTCGTTCAACAGCGGCGCGGCGCGGGCCGATTACGATCAGCTGCGCCCCAACGTGGTGGTCAACGATACCGCCCTGACGATCAGCGGCGGCAACCCGGCGGTGAAGCCCGAGCGGGCCTATGGCGTCGATGCCTACTTCGAATGGTATGTCCGCCCGCAGGGCTACCTGATGGTCGGGTTCTTCTACAAGAAGGTGGAAGACGTGCTCTATTCGCAGAGCCGCACGTTCGGTTCTGACGCGCTGAACAGCGGCGGCGTGGACCGGTCGGGCTATACCTTCAGCGGGATCACCAACGGCGGCGATGGCCGGGTGTTCGGCTTCGAAGCCGCCGCCCAGCTGCAGCTGGAACCCTGGACCGAAAGCCTGGGCCTGCCCGCCTGGATGGGCGGCTTCGGGGTCAGCGCCAACCTGACGCTGAACGACAGCGAAGTGACCAAGCCGGCGATCGGCGCGGTGCCGGACCGTAAGGTCCGCCTGCCGGGCACCTCGGACGTGGTCTACAACGCCGGGGTCTATTACGAGAAGTACGGCCTGACCCTGCGCTTGCAGTATCAGCGCCGGTCGAAGTGGATGGACGGGATTGCCGACGATCTGACCGATGCCGGCGATACCTATTGGGATGCCGATGACGAGCTGGACTTCTCGGCCCGCTATGCCTTCAGCAAGAACTTCGAAATCTACTTCGATGCCTCGAACCTGCTGAACAAGCCGGGCCGCCGCTTCTCCGATCCGGGCAACCTGCTGCGCGCGACCGGGGTCAATGTGCCCGATACGAACATCTACACGATCGAATACGAACGGTTCGGCCGGCGCTACACCGGCGGCGTGCGGGTGACCTTCTGATGATCAAGCGTTCCTCCCTGCTGGCCGCGGCACTGGTTGCCGCGGCCCCTTTTTCGCAAGGGCAGGCGCAGGTCGTGACGGTCGAGGTCAAGGCGAAAGCCGAGACCGTGCCGGTCGGCACCACGGCGGACGATGCCGCGGACGATCCGGCGATCTGGCGCAACCGGCGCGATCCGGCTGCCAGCCTGATCGTGGCGACCGACAAGAAGGCCGGACTTTACGTCTATGGCCTGGACGGCAAGGTCCGGCACTTCGTGGCCGACGGGCGGCTCAACAATGTCGATCTGGTGGACATGGGCCGGGCCGGGATCATGGTCGTGGCGAGCGATCGCAATGACGAGGCCGCCGCCAGACTGCGGCTCTACCGGTTGGATCCGGCCACGGCGCAGCTGGTGCCGCTGGCCGTGTTCGATGGCGGCGCGGGTGAGGCCTACGGTCTGTGCCTGGTCCGGCGCGGCAGCGGCTTCGATGCCTTTTCGGTGCTGAAGGACGGTCTGGTCGCGCAAGTCCAGGTGCGGCTGGGCAAAGCGCCAAAGGGCACGATCGTGCGCTATCTGAAAGTGCCGACCCAGACCGAGGGCTGCGTGGTCGATCCGCGCAGCGAGACGCTGTACGTGGGTGAGGAAAACGTCGGGATCTGGACTTTCGATGCCCGCGCCCGCGGGCCGGTGCTGGGCAAGCTGGCGGTCAGGGTCGATGGCACGCGGCTGGTGGCCGATGTCGAAGGGCTGGCGCTGGCCCCGCAAGGGCGCAAGGGCGGCTGGCTGGTCGCTTCCAGCCAGGGTGACAATGCCTATGTCCTCTTCCGCCTTCCGGACCTTGCCTATGCCGGCCGCTTCCGCATTGCGGCGGGTCAGTTCGGCAGTGTCGAGGAAACCGACGGGATCGAACTGAAGCTGGGCAATTTCGGTCCGGATTATCCGGCCGGGCTGTTCGTCGCCCAGGACGGGATGAACGAACCCGCCGCGCAGAACTTCAAGCTGGTATCCTGGGCCGAGGTGCTGGCCAAAATGGGACAATAGCACGAAATTTCGCCTGAAAGGGACTCGACAAGCCGGCGGAACGGTGCGTTACTGACCGATGTGTCAGCAGCGGCGGTTCCCATGGCGCTTACCGGCAGTGTTCTCGATTTCACCTTGCGGATCGATCCGGCATTGCTGGGCCCCATGCGCGATGAATTGCTGGGCGTAGGGCGGCTGCGGCTCGATCCGGCGCTGGAAGAGGGCGCGGCCGAAGCGCTGCGGGCCGAACTGGAGGCTTCGAACGAATGGGCCTTGTCATGGCGGCAAGGCCCGGCCGAACGCGAAGCCGATGCCGCCACGCTGGCCCGGCTCAGTCCGGCGCAGCTGACCGCGCTTGAAGCTTTCGCCCGGGCCGGGGACGAGCATACCTTCCGTTTCATGCACGATACCATCCGCGTCAGCCCCAAGGCCGAAGGCCGCGCCGCGCGGGGCATGCTGCTCGATCGTTATGTCGATGCGCTCAACGCGCCGGAAACACTTGCCGTGATGAGCGAGCTGACCGGCGAGGCGGTGCGGTATTACAACGGCGATGCCACGCGCTACCGCCCGGGGCACTTCCTCACCACCCACAATGACGGCCGCAAGCATGGCAAGCGGGTGGCGGCGATGGTGCTCAACCTGTCGCACTGGCACATCGACTGGGGCGGGCTGATGCTGTTCCACGATGCCGACGGGGAGCGCGCGACCGCCTGGATCCCGCGTTTCAACACCGCCAACCTGTTCCTGGTGCCGCAGGACCATTCGGTGACCTGGGTCAACGCGCTGGCTGCGCGCCCGCGGGTCGCGGTGGCCGGTTGGTTCTACGCCGATTAGGCCGCCAGCCGGATCGGCTCGATCTCGCCCGACAGGTACTGCTTCTTGGCTTTGGCCCGGCTGAGCTTGCCCGACGATGTGCGCGGCAGGGTGCGCGGCGGGACCAGTTCGACGATTGCCGGATGGCCCAGGATCGAGCGGACCTTGTCGCGGATCGTGTCGTGCAGCTTCTGCCGCTCGTCAGGATCGGACACGCGGCAGTGGACCAGCACGGCGACCTGCTCCTCGCCGCTCTCGCTCTCGAGGGAGAAGGCGGCAATGTCGCCGTGGTTGAAGCCGGGCAGCTGTTCCACCGCCCATTCAATATCCTGCGGCCAGTGGTTCTTGCCGTTGATGATGATCATGTCCTTGGCTCGGCCGACGATGAACAGGTAGCCATCGACCATGTAGCCCATGTCGCCGGTATCCAGCCAGCCGTCGACCAGGCAGGCCTCGGTCGCTTCCGGATCGCGGAAATATCCGACCATCACCGACGGACCCTTGCACCACACCTTGCCGATCTGGTGATCGCCCAGCACTTCGCCCTTGGCGCCCCGGATTTCCAGCGCCATGTCCTTCACCGCCTTGCCGCAGTTGACGATTGCGCGGTAGCGCGCCGGGCGCGACAGGTCGCGCTGGGCGCCGGACAGGCGCTCTTCCTCGACCAGTTCGACCCGGATCCCTTCGCCCGGCGGCATCAGCGTGACCGCCAGCGTCGCTTCGGCGAGGCCATAGGAGGGCAGGAAGGCACTGGCCTTGAACCCGGCCGGGGCAAAGGCATTGACGAAGCCCTGCATCACGTCCGGGCGGATCATGTCGGCGCCGTTGCCGGCGATCCGCCAGCGCGACAGGTCGAACCGTTCGGCCACGTTGCTCTGGCTGGAAATGCGCCGGGCGCAGATGTCATAGCCGAAGGTCGGCGAATAGGAGCACGAGGTGCCGGGATTGCGGCTGATCATGTCGAGCCAGGCCAGCGGACGGCGGGCGAAATCCTCGGTCTTGATGTAATCGGCCGAGATCTGGTTGGCGATCAACGACAGGAAGCAGCCGACCAGCCCCATGTCGTGATACCACGGCAGCCAGGAAATGCAGCGGTCGGACTGCTGGATCTTCATCCCCTCGCTGTGGCCGGCCAGGTTGTTGAGCAGGCTGGCATGGGTCACCGCCACGCCGTGGGGGAAGCGGGTCGATCCGCTGGAATACTGCAGATAGCAGATGTCGTCGGGCTTGGCTTCGGGCAGGTCGGCGCAGCTCTGTTCCTGCCGGGCAAAGTCTTCCCAGGTCATGCCTTCGCAGCCCTGCCGGTCGGCCGCGGCCTTGGTCATCGCTTCGATTTCGGCCGGGTAGAACAGGATCTTGGGGTCGCTGGAGGCCAGCTGCACCGCCAGCTGGTCGATATAGGCTTCCTTGCCGCCGAAGCTGGTCGGCAGCGGCAGCGGCACCGGCCAGGCCCCGGCATAGACGCAGCCGCAGAACAGCGCGGCGAATTCCGGCCCGGTCTCGGCGATCAGGGCGATCCGGTCATCCTTGCGGACCCCGTGGGCGATCAGGCGGCGGGCCATGGCCAGCGCGTCCTGGCGCAGCTCGCTGTAGGGATAGACCCGCTTCAGCGTCCCGCGCGGATCATGGAAATTGAGGCCGCGCTTGCCCTGCGCGGCATAGTCCAGCGCCTCGTTGAACGTGGCGAAATCGGAAAAGCGGCGGGGATGATCGTCCTCGTTCGGCGTCGGCACCAGGCCGGCGGCGGCAGTCTGCTCCATTGCGGCAGCATCGGTCATTGGCGAAAACCCGTTCATTATCAGCACGATGCGCCGTTCATTCGGCGTCACCTGCGCATAGTCTCCACACGGGCTCCCTGATGCCCGCACCCACAGGCTTTCCCAATTGCGGCACAGTGTGGCACGAATAAGGCCGATGGCCCCGTCCGACCGCCCCAAACGTATGCCCAGGCCGCTCGATCCCGCCCGGCTGGAAGAGCTGGCGCTGGCCTATGTCGCCCGCTTTGCAACCAGCGCGGCCAAGCTGGAGGGCTATCTGCGGCGCAAGCTGCGTGAACGCGGCTGGGACGGGGAGGGGGAACCCCCGGTGGCGGCGCTGGTCGCCCGGTTCGTCGCGGCCGGCTATGTCGACGATGCCGCCTTTGCCCGGGCCAGATCGGGCAGCCTGCTGCGGCGCGGCTATGGCCAGCGGCGGATAGGCCAGGCGCTCCACGCGGCCGGCATTGCCGAGGAAGTGCGCAATGAAGTGCGCGCCGGGGAAGGGGCGCAGCGCCGCGCCGCGCTGGCCATGGCAATCAAGCGCGGGTTCGGTCCGTTCGGACGCGAAATGCCCGATCGTCCGGCTCGCGAAAAGCAGATTGCCGCCCTGCTGCGGGCCGGTCACCGGCTGGACAGCGCCCGCGAATTGGTCAATGCCCCCAGCATCGCGGCCGCGCATGACTGGGCCGGCCAGGTGGAGGACGACGAAGCAAGATGACCCGCGCCGCGCTTATTCCCGCCCTGTGCCTTGGCCTGCTGGCGGCCTGTTCCCCCAGCAGCGGCGATGCCGCCCCGCAATCGAGCCAGTCCGCGCCCGCGGTCCATCCGGTTTCGGGCCTGCCGGTGGTGCCGCTGAGAATCTATCGCGGAGACCGGGTGCTGACCTTCCGGGTGGAGCTGGCCCGCACGGCGCAGGAACAGGCCAAGGGGCTGATGTTCCGCACGCAGATGGGTCCGGATGAAGGCATGCTGTTCCCGTTCGATCCGCCGCGCGGGGCCAGCTTCTGGATGCGCAACACGGTGATCCCGCTTGATCTGGTGTTCGTCGGCACCGATGGCCGCGTGCTCAACATCGCGGCCAATGCCATCCCCTATGATGAAACCCCGCTGACCTCGCACGGCACGGCCAAGGCCGTGCTGGAACTCAACGGCGGCCGCGCGGCCGAGCTGGGGATCGTGGCGGGCGACCGGGTGGAATGGTGAGGCTTCAGATCGCGCCTTCGCCGGCCCGTTCCGAGACGCTTTCGTAAAGCGAATCCCCCCATCCGGCGACGCCTTCGCCAAACAGCCATTCCGGCGGGACAACTTCCGGACCCTCGCCGGGTGGCAGGGGCGGCGTGAAATAGCCCAGGGCATAGCTGCCCATGGCATAGCCCAGCAGGGCGCGCAGTTCGGGCGAGAAGTCGCGGGCCAGTTCGGGCGGGCAGGACAGATACTGGTTCTCTTCCTGCCGCAGCCAGCCCAGGCAATAGGTCAGGTTGAGGCCCATCCGGTCGGCCCCGGAGCGGTTGGCGCCGCCAGCGTGGATGACCGTGCCGGAATAGACCAGCACCGATCCGGCCCGCATTTCGGCATAGGCGATCTCGTGCGGTTCGGCCCGGCGGGCTGGATCCCACCGGTGCGATCCGGGCACAACCTGGGTGGCGCCGTTGGCTTCGAAGAAGTCGGTCACGGCCCAGATCGTGTTGAGCTGCGGTTCGATATCCGGGCGCAGGAATCCGCCCCAGGCCAGCCGGTCGCGGTGCAGGGGCTGCTTGTCCTGCCCGTCCATGATCCGGATCAGCTGGGTCAGGTGCAGCTGGAATCGGTCGGCAAAGGGCAGCAGGAAGGCCTTGCAGGCCTCCATCAGCCGGGCATCGGTGACCAGTTCGCGGCAGGCGGCGGAGCGAGCGACCAGTGCCCCGGTCCGGGTGGTGCGCCGTCCGGTGAAATCGTCCATGCCGACCGGCGTGGCCAGCACATAGGGCATGATCTCGGCGCGCAGCTGCTCCAGCAGGCCGGGGTGCATGGCGTCGTCGATGATCAGGGCGCCGTCGGCCCCAAGAACCTCGACAATGCGGGCGGCATCGGCATCGGGCGGCAAGTGCTGAAGCTGGGGCATGGCGGCGGCTCCGTGACAGGGATCGGATGCGATGATGTCATATCCCGGGCGGCCTGTCGCGGGCGGAATGCCTGGCGCCGCTTGGTCCGCAGCTCAACGCGTGTCATGCCTTGCGCGCGGGGGGCAAGAAAGGCTAACGGGCGCCCATGGGATTCTTCGGCAAGATCTTCACCTGGTGGAACGGGGCGACCGTGACCACGCTGCTCAATTCCGCGATGACCGGTGAGAAGGTCGGCACGGATGCCCAGGGCAACACCTATTACCGGGCGAAGAAGCCCTATCCCAAGGGTCATCCCTTTGCCGGGCGGGAACGCCGCTGGGTGATCTACAACGGGGCCAACGATGCCAGCCGCGTGCCGGCCGAATGGCACGGCTGGCTGCACGGCTCGTTCGATGGCGTGCCCGAATCGAACCTGCCGCCGCCGCGGATCTGGGAAGCGGACTATACGCCCAACCCGACCGGCACCCCCAATGCGCACCGCCCTCATAAGGGCCTGAAGGACGGCGCATACGAGGCCTGGTCTCCGGACGCCTGATGCGCACCCGCGCCATCCTGCTTTCCCTTCCGCTGCTGCTGGCCGCTTGCCAGGGTCAGGGCGGAGCCGATGCCGAAGCCACCGAAGTGCCCAAGGAAGCCGCCGGCAAGGCCGTGGCCGGGGCCGTGGTGGAAAGCGAATACGGCACCCCGGTGAAGGACCGCGTCGCCACCCTGGGCCTGCTCAACAAGCGTACCAACGCCACGCAGGACGTGGTGCTGAAAACCGGCGAGGCCAAGCGGATCGGCAATGTCACGATCAAGCTCGCCACTTGCGAGCGCAGCCTGCCGTGGGAAAGCCCGCCGGAAACCGGCGCATTCGTGCAGGTCTTCGTCGAGGAACGCGCCGCCGCCGATCAGCCGCTGCAATGGCGCAAGGTCTTTTCCGGCTGGCTGTTCAAGAACTCGCCCAGCCTCAACGTGGTTGAGCACCCGGTCTATGACGTCTGGGTCAAGGACTGCGCGATGAAGTTCCCGGGCGAGGAAGACAGCCCGGCCCCGGCCGCATCGGCCAGCAGCGCGCCGAACCCGGCGGGCAGTGCCAGCGCTTCGCCTTCGCCGTCTCCGTCGGCCGCGCCCAAGGCCGCACCGTCGCCCGCGCCCAAGGCCGCCCCCAAGGCTGCCGCTTCGCCCAGCATCGGCATCTGAGCCGCGCGCAGCCGCTTCAAGTATTCCGCCTGGCTGATTTCCACCGCGCCCATGCTGGCGAGGTGTTCGGTCATGAACTGGCAGTCGAGTAGCACACAGCCCGCCCGGCGCAGCGCCGCAACCAGCCAGGCCAGCGCCACCTTGGATGCGTCCGGCACCCGGCTGAACATCGATTCGCCGCAGAACACCCGGTCGAACCCCACGCCGTAAAGCCCGCCGACCAGCGCGCCATCGCGCCAGCATTCGATCGAGTGGGCCAGGCCCCGGCGATGCAGTTCCACATAGCTCGCCTCGATTCGCCCGCTGATCCAGGTGCCCTGCGCATCGGCCCTTGGCCCGGCGCATTCGCGGATCACGGCGGGAAAATCGGCATTGCAGGTGACGGTGAAGGTGCCGCGCCGCAGCACCTTGGCCAGCGAGCGCGAACAGTGGAACGCGTCCAGCGGCAGGATCGCCCGGCGGCGCGGTTCGACCCAGAAAACCTCGGGATCGGCGCGATCGTCGGCCATCGGGAACACCCCGCTGCGATAGGCCAGCAGCAGCATTTCGGGGTCGATCGGTTCGGGCGGGGTGGATCCGTGCACGGCGATTCTTTCAATGCACCTTTGCGACACGCTTGTCATGAGGCAGTCTAGCCTCTAGAGGCGCTTCCGCCTGCAGGAGTGTAGCTCAGTTGGTAGAGCATCGGTCTCCAAAACCGAGGGCCGCGGGTTCGAATCCTGCCACTCCTGCCAGCGCCTTTCCGGACAATCGACAAGGCTGATGCCGCACGAAGCCCTTCCTGAGCCGCCACACCCGCAGCGCTTGGAATGGCGCCGCTGGCTGGCGGGCGAACCGGGTCCGACCGAGTTCCTGTGGCTGGGGATCGTGCTGGGGCTGCTTTCAGCCCTGCCGGTGCTGGTCGCCACCTATCCGCAGATGGTCGACTATCCCGCCCACCTGGCGCGGATGCACATCATGCTGACGCGGGATTCCAGCCCGTTCCTGCAGCAGTATTACGGCTTTGAATGGCGCTGGATGGGCAACCTCGGTGCCGATATCCTGATCGTGCCGCTCAGCTGGTTCTTCAGTCTCGAAACATCCGGCCGGATCATTTCCGCGATCATCCCGCCGCTGACCGCCTGGTCGCTGCTGGCGGCGGAATGGGCGGTGCGGCGGCGGATCGGCATGGCCTCGATGCTGGCGCTGGCTTTCGTCTGGTCGCCCTCGGCGATCCTCGGCTTCCTCAATTTCGGGCTGGCCCAGGCCGCCGCCCTGTTCGCTTTCGCGCTGTGGGTGCTGCTTGACGGCAAGTGGTGGCGCGCGCCGCTGTTCGTGCCGATCGGGGTATTCGTCTGGCTGGGCCACGTGTCCGGCTGGGGGATCCTGGGCATCCTGGTGTTCGGCTATGAATGGTCGAAGGACAAGTCGTGGCGCGCTTTCGTGGCCCCCTGGCCGCTGTTCCTGCCGTTCCTGTCGCTGATCCTCAACGACAACCCCGGCAAGCCGCCCAGCTATGGCCCGGCCCCGCAGCTCTACAAGTGGGCGATCTGGAAACAGGCGATGCGCGGCACGGTGCAGTGGGTCGACTATGCCATGGCGATCGGCGTCTGCGTGCTGCTGCTGGGCTCGCTGGCGTTCAAGAAGTGGGACGGCAAGCTGGGCTGGGCGGCGCTGATGATGCTGGTCTCCTCGCTGGTCCTGCCGCGCCACATCTTCGGCGGGGACCTGGTCGATGCGCGGATGATCTCGGCCGGGCTGATGGTCGGCTGCCTGTGCCTGGCCTGGCGCGCCCCCCGCTGGATCGTGCTCGCATCGCTGGCGCTGTTCCTGCCGCGGTTGGCCTATACCACGATCGACTGGGAGCGCGATTCGCGCGAGACCGAACAGGCGCTGACCGCGCTGGAGGGCCTGCCCAGGGGTGCCAAGGTGGCCAGCTATGTCGTCACCGAACGGCGCGAATGGGGCTTCAACGGGGATGAGCACATCTGCGGCTATGCCGTGGTCCGGCTCGATGCGCTGACCAACTGCAATTTCGCCCTGCCCGGCATCCACATGATGACGATCAAGGAAGGCGGGCCGTTCTTCCGCGATCCATTCCACCGGCTCAACCACCGCGCGGGCCGCAAGATCGACATTTCGGACTACAACCCGGCCAAGCACACCGATTACCTGTGGTACGTCGGCCAGACCTGGCCCAGCAAGATGCCGGCCGGTTACAAGATCGAAAAGAGCGGTCGGACCTGGTTCCTGGCGCGCCGGACCGGGCCGGTAGCCAAGGACGATTGAGCCTGCGCCGCGCTCCCTTGCAATCGGGTCCGTCCATGGCTAAATGCACCTTCGTCATCCGACATCGGTGATCATCGTAGCCCCT